>Ga0115002_10000052_pt1 | contig 140719 bp, 131 predicted proteins | sample ArcticOcean_MG_C_8_FD_89576 | JGI IMG/M metagenome (GOLD analysis project Ga0115002, IMG submission 89576) | Marine microbial communities from western Arctic Ocean - ArcticOcean_MG_CB11_86 | ecosystem: Environmental > Aquatic > Marine > Oceanic | place: Arctic Ocean: Canada Basin | collected... | reverse complement strand
GCAAAACTTTTACAATATGTTCAGACCACATACGGCACATGATGGGAAAACACCTTATGAAATGCTTAGATTGAAGCTGAAAACTAATTAAAACTGTAAACCATAGTCCAAAATATCACATAAGTTGTATGACATCCGCGGTTCACTGGTTGATGTAATTGCTGGCGGGGTAATCAATTCTGGACGACAATTCACAACTTGGGATGCAACGGACATGCCGTCGGGAATCTATTTTACACGGATGGAAACGGGTGGATTTACGCAAACTGTTAAACTTATATTGATGAGATGATTTGGAGGATAATTTAGAACATTACCAAGAACAATTATTGCATGTTAAGCCTTCCCGCTCCTATCTCAGACAGTGCTGGGGTAATAATTCGCTCCGTCGTTGCGAGGTGCTAAGCGCCGAAGTAATCTCTAAAATCATAAGTTACCAATGAGATTGCTTCAAACGGCTATCTCCGTCTTCGCAAAGACGTATGTAATTAATAGTTAAAGTTTAGCGTGTTATGTTGTAAGTTAAATACATGTACAGAATAGCAATTAAATTAGGAAACGAATTTATGGCACGGGCTACTTGTTGCCCGTGTTTCATTACTGCATACAGTTACCGGCATCGAAGTATGTGCCCATCACCCCTTTGCCACTTCGCACAGCACCTGATATTTTTATTCATTATTATTTATTCGCTCTGGCTTGATTAATCTTATCTATCCGCTCACCATACAAGCGACTAAAATTATCCTCTATCGCAGTCGCCACATCTTCCTCAGAAACTTGGCGTATCTCAGCTATCGTCTCAAGAGAAATTAAAATATTGGCTGGTTCATTCCTCTCACGTGAAACCGGTCCCAGCACAGGGCTGTCAGTCTCGAGTAACAGTGACTTCAATGGTAGATTCTTAATCAACTTTTGCTTCTGTTGTGATCTGATAATAGAGGGTGGGACGGAGAAGAAGTAACCAGCCTCAAGAGCTGGAATTGCCTTACCATAGCGTCCATCGAATGCGTGCATCTGCACCCGCTTGGCTCCCCTTGAAAGCAGTAGATCTATCGTATGCCTTCCGGCGGAGCGGGAGTGAACATTCAGTGGAAGATCGTACTCCATCGCGATGTCGATCATCATGCCGAATATATGTCGCTGCATTTCTCGGTCCGCATCTTCCTTTACTTTCCAAAAGTCTAACCCTACCTCACCGACACCAGCAAGAAGATGATGATTTTCTCTTATTAGCTGGACTATTTGCTCGGCTTGTTCAATATCAAGAATGGTCGGGTACAAGCCGATGCAAGGGAAAAGACATTCGTACTGCCCGGAGAGTTTGAGGTTTTTTACTGCGTCTTCGTAGGTTTCACCGATAGTAATTATGCCTGTAACTCCATGTGATTGTGCCCTTTCAATAATCTGTTGCCTGTCATCATCAAATGACGGGTCAACTATGTGTGCATGGCAGTCAAATATAGGTTGCATTGAAATTATTTAGCGTCATTCCAGTATGATGGAGAACCTGACTGGCAAATTCCCAATTTGGAGAACAGGCTCTGGATTTGCTGGTGCTACGGAGCTGAAATCATCGGATACTTCAAAATTGTATAGGTGGGCATCGACATAGGCATCCATCATCGACACGATAATTGCCAATGCGAGATACCAACTTAGACGATTTCGATCCTCCTTTTGAGTGCTGGCTAAGCCCTCCTCACCTCGTCGGTCATAGTACTTGAACTGTCGGTTTTTTCGGTAGATGCTGAATATTAATGTCTGTTCTATTCCGCCATAAATAACTGCTTTAAGTGGCCGATTTACATACGCCTGACCCCAGCCAGGCAGAAAAAGAGACTTAAACGCTGCTGAAGAAGGCGAGGGTACCCAAGGCTCTTCTGCTGGTTTTTCCTCCGCCCATAATGCCGGTGAAAAAAATGTCGCAATCAGGCATATAAGCCAAACTATGATGCGATGGCGATACATTCTATTTCGATTAGGGCACCTTTGGGAAGTGCGGCAACTTGAACTGCTGACCGTGCGGGAAATTCTGATGTAAAATAATCCGAATATATTTTATTTACAAGACCGAAATCGTCAATATTTGTGAGAAATATGGTTACTTTCAATATTTGATTCAATGCAGAATTGCCCGCCGACAGAACAGCTATCAAGTTCTCTAAAGCTTGAACTGTCTCAGCCTCTATTCCACCTTCAACCATTTCACCGGTATGAGGGTTTAGCCCAATCTGCCCGGCAGTAAAAAGAAATCCTCCCTGACTAATCACTCCCTGGCTATATGGACCGATTGCTGCTGGAGCTTCCAGTGTAGTTACTATTTTGTGCATTTCCCTCTCCTCTGTTTAAATAATATCATTCATCTTTGTCAGTAATATCTTCATACTCTGCTTCCTCAATTTTATTTGGACCACCCGAATTGTCCTCAGATAAATTTGAGTAATTAGAGCTGAATACCTTAAATGTTAATACACCCTTACGAATCATCCGTCCAATTCTAATGGAAACATAAATGATTATAAATATAATAATCAGCTTAATCAAGGCTCACCTCTACCAATCCTTTTAATTTACCCTCTTTCAAAAGGTCAATGTACTCAATTAGAACTTTGAGATGATCAGGATTCTTAATCAAATCAAGTTCATTAGTATTTACAGCCAAAATCGGGGCTGATTTCCAATTTCTGAAAAATCTGTTGTAAGAGCTGCAAAGATCCTCAAGATAGGATTGCTCAATATACAGCTCATAAGCGATATCCCTGATCTTGATATTAGTCATTAACCTTTGTGGTGTGGCTTTAAGATACACCACCACATCAGGCACCGGAGCACTCTTTATCAAATTTTTCGCTATGGTATAATACAAGTTTAATTCGCGCTCATTCAGATTTAGACGAGCAAATATTTCGTCCTTTTCCATAATATAATCACCAATGATGGTCTGATGAAATAGATCGGACTGAAGAATCTTAGATTGTTGGCGATGTCGGCTCAATAAAAAAGTCAATTGAGTCTCTAATGCCCATCGCTCAGCATCGCGATAAAAATCAGGCAGGAAGGGATTATCGTCCGGCTCTTCCAGTGCTAACGATCCATTGTAGTGATCACACAGCAAGTTTGCGAGAGAGGTTTTCCCCACCCCAATCGGACCTTCAATTGCTATATAGCGACCGTTCTTCATCCATTAACCCCGTTTGATTGCAAATCTGGATTAGATTTTGCGTTACTATTAAAAAGAGATACACTGCTTTGGTCGTTGCAATTTTCGAGCATAGCTTCTACGGTTACTCCTGCAAAAGGTAACAATAAGCTTGATGCAATGTCATTAAGAGGAATCAAAACGAATTTGCGATCCTGCATTCGTGGATGTGGTATCGTCAATTGCGGAGATTGATAACTAATATCGTTGTAGAGCAGTATATCAATATCTATAGTCCGTGCCGACCACCTTTCCTCTGAATGTTGGCGACCACAAACAATTTCTATATGCTTCATGTCCTTCAAAAATTGCTCCAAATGAGCATTTTCTCTCGCAGTGCTGGCATTTGATTTCTGTCTTGACTTAAAGGTTAATTTAGCTACACAATTCAAATAATTTGGTTGTTTAAGATTGCCCCAAGCTTGAGTTTCATATAATGGACTGATCTCCATTTCTTCGCAGTTCAGAAATGCGCTTAACTCAGCGAGAGCACTAAATATATTCATTTTTCTATCACCGAGATTTGACCCAAGTGACAAGAACACATTATCAAATACCGAAGTTGTTTCAGCAGAAATGTATTCTCTCAATACTGCTCACGCTCGATTTCAATTTCGGCATAGTCCAGAATCCCATTAATAGGTACGCTCGGTTTTCTGATGCTAACTTTCACGCGCTTGACCAAGTTAAATTTTGTCAGAATTTGGCTACATATCTCTTCCGATAAAGCCTCAAGTAGATTAAAACGCTTACCGGTGACAATTATTTTAACAAGGTCGTATAATTTTTGGTAGTTTACTGCATCATCGATATTATCAGAATTTCCTGAGGAAGACCAATCACCCATTATCTCAAGATCAACTTGAAACAGCTGACCAGTCTTTGCTTCGCTCGGCAAGACTCCGTGATATGCGAAAAATTGCATGTTTTTAAGGCGTATGGTGTCCATGAAATCTCAGCCTTCGAGCAGAGCCCCAAAATAGCCGAGCACACCCTCACTATTGCCAATCAGGTCGTAACCACCTTCTAATATGGTGATGATTTTCCCGTTTGCATCTTGCGAAGCCATAGTTCTAACTCTTTCGCCGATACTGGTAAACACCTCAGATGTTAACCGCATCCCCCCGATAATGTCGCGCCAATGTCCATCGAATCCAGCGGAAACAAGAATAATTTGTGGATTGAATTCGTTGAAAACAGGAAGTGCGTATCGGTCAATGTCACTGAGATATTTTTGGTTGTCCGTTTTGTGGTTGACGGGAATATTGACCGTAAAGCCCTCACCTTTACCCTCACCCTTATCATACCAGTGCCCGGTATTGCTCGGGAAATGATCTTCACGGTGTATGCTACAGTAAAGCACTCTTGGATCTTCCCAAAAAGTCTGCTCAGTTCCATTGCCATGGTGAATATCAAAATCAAAAATTCCAATTCGCTCTAATTTATGTACTTTCAATAGGTAGTGAGCGAGTATGGAAATGTTATTGAACATGCAAAATCCCCATGGTCGTGAGTGTATGGCGTGATGTCCGGGAGGTCTTACTGGTGCAAATCCCAACTTCCAACGATCCTGAAAGATTTCATCGGCAAGTGAAAGCCCTGCCCCCACAGAGTACATCGCCGCTGGATAGGTCGTTTCACCAACCGCAGCTGACATTGCGGGCAGAAATTCACCACCGGATTCACACAGTTTACGCATCGACTCGATATACTTCGGGTTGTGAACGTATGCTACTTCATCAATTGTAGCCTGACGTGGTTCGATTATTTCTACTTGATTATTCCAAGGGGCATTTTTAATGTCTTTCATAATCGAGCTTATTCGTTCACTTCTCTCGGGGTGGTCAGGTCCTGGGTCATGCCCGAGAAAGGTTGGATGGTATGCTACTCCCAGCTCAATACTCTCATTGTCTTTCGGTGATGAATCTTTAATAGGTCTAATTTCTCGTTATTACAATGACTATTCTATTTTTCGTTATCCAGCCTTACCACTGGCGAATTTATTGCTGGCACGAACGAATTCCCTAAACAAAGGGTGTGGTTTGGTAAATCGACTTTTTAGCTCGGGATGGAATTGACAGGCAATAAACCATGGGTGATCGCTGATCTCTATCATTTCAACAAGTTTTTGATCGGGTGACAGACTTCCGAAGGTCATCCCATTTTCAATGAATTTTTTTCTGTATTTATTGTTGAACTCAAGCCGGTGGCGATGTCGCTCGCTGATCAATTCCTTACCATAAATTTTATAAGCCAAAGATCCTGGTTGAACGTGACATGGGTCTGCACCAAGACGCATAGTTGCCCCCTTGTCCTTAATTTTTTTCTGCTCAGGAAGCAAATCGATGACGGGAAATTTCGTTCGGGGATTAAACTCACTTGAGTTAGCGTTTTTCATACCAATCACATTGCGAGCATATTCGATCAAGGCACACTGCATTCCAAGACAAATTCCCAGGAACGGAATTTTATTTTCTCGGACATGCTGAATAGCGGTAATTTTCCCCTCTATCCCCCGATCTCCAAATCCACCAGGAATCAACAGCCCGGATATTCCCCTAAGTAGATATGAAACGGTATCCGATGTAACCTCTTCAGAATCCACCCATCTAATCTTAACTTTGACATGGTGCTCGATGCCAGCGTGGATGAAGGCTTCGATGATACTCTTATAAGCATCGTGTAACCCGGTATATTTACCACACACTGCGATTTCGATGGTAGCACTGGAATTATGCAATTTATCCAGTGTTTCCTTCCAGACGGTTATATCTGGTTCACCGCAGGTCATCCTAAAGCGACGAAGCAGGTATTTGCTCAACCCTTCAGCTTCAAGATTAATTGGTACTTCGTAAATGCTTTCCACATCTACCGCTTCAATGACCGCTTCAATTGGTACGGAGCAAAATAGTGCAATTTTTTTCTTCAAGTGATCGGTAAGGCGGTGAGTTTCTGTACGACAAATAATTACATTTGGCTGAATTCCGATTTCTCGAAGTGCTTTGACAGAGTGTTGAGTGGGTTTGGTTTTAATTTCACCAGATGCTTGAATATATGGAACCAGAGTCAAATGTACAAAAGCACAGCGGGTAGGTCCAAGCTCTATTCCAAGTTGTCGGATGGCTTCAAAAAATGGAAGTCCCTCTATATCGCCAACCGTACCACCGATTTCAAACAGTGGAACATCTACGTTTTCCTCACCACCCTCAGCAACGATTCTAATTCTGCGTTTTATTTCATCGGTGATATGTGGAATAACCTGCACGGTGCCACCGAGATAATCGCCGGCTCTTTCGCGCGCAATAACAGTTTCGTATATTCTTCCAGTAGTGGCATTGTTTTGGTTCCCCATAGACATATCAAGAAATCGCTCGTAATGACCGAGGTCGAGATCCGTTTCAGAGCCATCATCGGTAACATATACCTCGCCATGTTGATATGGGTTCATGGTTCCCGGATCTACGTTGATGTATGGATCAAGCTTCATGATGTTCACAGTTAGTCCACGTGCCTTTAGCAGCGTTCCCAGTGATGCTGCTGAGATTCCCTTACCGAGTGATGATACTACACCACCAGTAAAGAAGACATATTTAGTTTTGGACTTTTTAGAACGCGCCAAGTTTACTCCTTAAATAATATTTTGTTTTCAATGAATATGAATGAAATCGTTAAATTCGTTACTAATTATATCTCTGAAATCATATTTCTTACCTTTACCAAATCAGCTTCGGTGTCCACTCCAGGACTTTTCTCCTTGACTAAAACTGTAAATATGTCTATGCCATGATACATTAATCGAAGTTGCTCTAATTTTTCGGCACGCTCCAACTCACACTCCTCAAACCCAGAATATGCAGACAACACTTTCCAGCGGAATGCATACAACCCAACGTGACGGAAGGCACTATTATTATCCTTATCCCAGCCATGAGGTACGGCGGCTCTGGTAAAATAAAGTGCCTTACCATTATTGTCCACCACAACCTTCACAGCAGCAGGATCGTTTAATTCTTCCACGGACTGTATTATTGTTCTACAAGTTGCAACATCAAACCTGCTATCATTGAGCACTGCACTCACAACTGAATCAATTGACTGAGGGTTTAGAAGTGGCTCGTCGCCTTGGATATTGACGATCACAAGCGGTTTTGATTTTCCTGGAAATAATATTTCAACAGCGCGGGCAATACGGTCAGTTCCGCTGGGATAATCGCTATACACCTCCACTACCTTTGCTCCAAAATCTCTCGAAGCTACGGCTATCAACTCATCACCTGCAGCAATAACGACTTTATCCAAGGTCTCTGCCATGCAGGCTTGTCGCCAGGTGCGCTCTAAGACTGAAATTCCTTTCAGGTCTTTCAGTAGTTTACCAGGGAGTCTTTTCGATGCGAACCGAGCTGGAATAATGCCAATATTTATAGCCATTAAAATTCTGCTGTTTCTGAGTTAGGAATCGAATATAAACTGTATTGATTGCTATAGACATCAAGTGCTAAAAGAGGAGCTGATTGACCCAGAATAGTAAATTTTTCTACTATCTGAGTGGTGAAGGGCAATTTACCTTACCTGTTCCAGAATAACAGTTTCACAGGGCGAAATTTTAGAAAACCTTTCCGCATCAGCGATGGTTCCTACCACATCAGGGTCTCCCCAGTGCATGGGAATAGCAACACTTGGGGATAGCAGATTGCAGGCATCAACAGCCTCGGCAGGTGTCATAACATAGGTTCCAGACACAGGGAGGATGACTATATCGCAAGTCAGATCTCGCATATGCGGAAATGCGTCGGTGTCACCGGTGATATAAATAGTGACTCCATCAACAGTAAAAATGAAACCTACATGCCCGTATTCACGCAAATGAAACTTTTTGTTAATGTTATAGGCAGCTGTAATGTAAATTTCAATACCTTTTACATTGATGTTCATGTATGGTAATACATATTTATCAGCCTTCGGAATCATCGGTCGACAACACTCTGCAACCACTAACTCGCCCGTCGGTGCAAGTGCTTTTTTAATATCTTCAGGACTGCAATGATCATAATGATCGTGTGTAATGAGAACAATATCGCCATCTCCGCCAATCCCGTCGGGGAGCTTCCAAGGGTCAATATAAATTGTCTTGCTACCCGCTATTCTAAAGCTGGCATGTCCAAGCCAAGATATTTTATTCACCACTGCCTTTAAGCGCTCATCCATTATAAATTATCCGCTGAATTAAAAATTTTATGTACTAAGTTGTTAATCATTGATACAAATTGGTTTAGGATATTGCAAATACAACTGTCTTATCTGAACCTACACCGGAAACTAACCAATAATAAATTGACCGGGGCGGTTTAGCTCGCTTGTTTGATACACGCTCGGTTAGGCGTGTGATGACCTTTCCAACTGAAGATATCGAGCCAATATGGACCAATGTGTCAACTATTGATCCCTCATCAAAAGTGATAACTTGATCATCGTATTTATCCTGCTTTTCAATTTCGACCATCACTTTCCCCTTGAATGTAGAATGCTCGAACAGAATCATATTATTTAGCGTCTTATATCCATTTTTGCGAACCTCGAAACGGATTTGCTCTATTTTCTTTCCATGACCGATAATTTTTGCGAGCAGGCTACTATATGGTAGAAAGAAAAAGCATTTGCCACCCCAGTCGTGTTCTTTTATGTCCCAGTCACTTTCTATAAAACCTTGCGACCCAATTGTGGCTGCCATAATTCTCCTGAATTAATTAACTAACTGATAAAGTATTTATGCTATACAAATAATTATGAACTAACATCCCATGAATTATCATAATAATTCCCAATAGAATATCTACAGGATAAATATACATTTGACTCGACTAAAGTCAAACCAAATTGCCTATTATTGAGAGTAATCCTCTCTTATTCTTCACAATTATCGGTCATTCAGCAACTTGGACAGTTCTCGCATAAAAGATTCAATTTCTGAATGTAGCCCAATTGTTACTCTAATGTAATCTGGCAACCCATAACCGTCCACTGGTCTGACCACCACACCACGTCGCAGCAGAGATTGAAATAACTCTCGTCCCTTTATGGGTGTATTCATAAGGATAAAATTAGCTTCGGTGTTTATGTAGCTAACACCAAGTCTATCGAGTTCACCATAGAAATATCTTTTGTTCTGTAGGTTGTGCTTAATGCTTTCTATCAAGAAAGCATTATCATCCAAGGCTGCCGTAGCAGCAGCTTGAGCCAATGAGTTGACATTAAAAGCTTCCCTGACTGCGTTCATTGCAGTGCATATATCAACGGTGCTGAAGGCGTAACCAACCCTTAACGCAGCCAATCCGTATGACTTGGAAAATGTGCGTAAGGTAATAATGCTACGTCCGTTGTGGATGTATGAAAGTGTATCGGGATAGTGGTTATGATCACGATATTCAAAGTACGCTTCATCAAAAACCACGATAATCTGCTCAGGAAGGTGATCAAGTAATCGCTCAACCTGTATTTTATCCATCAAAGTCCCAGTAGGATTGTTAGGGTTAGCAATGAAGATTACCTTGGTGGCATCAGTAACTACCGATAATATTTCATCGACATCATATTGAAGCTCCGGCATCTTTGCCCACACGATTCTGCCATTCATAATTTTTACTGCTATCTGATACTTGAAAAACTCTTCACGACCGATAATAACTTCATCCTGTTCATCTACAAATGCTTCAGTAACAAGCTCTATCAGCTCTGTTGATCCATTTCCAAGAACAATCTGATTGGGAGGGATTTCAAATTTATCAGAGAGTTTTTCTTTCAGATAATAACCCTGTCCATCAGGGTAGCGATGTGTATCTGTTAGTGCTTTTCGCACAGCTTCTAATGCCAGTGGCGAGGACCCAAGCGGATTTTCGTTAGAAGCGAGCTTTATAACGCCCGTCAGACCGAACTCGCGTTCTACCTCCGCGATTGGCTTGCCAGGTTCGTAGGGCAAGATTGACCTGATTGCAGGTCGTGACATTGCTGGAAATTTACTCATGCTCATTTGGTTGCCTCTTTTTTTCCCATGCCTGCTGTGCTCCACCAATAAATCAGTGAAATTAATCCCAGCATTATTAAAAATAAAACTAACATACTAGGTTCCAAACCATGTCTCGGGTCCCCCTTAGTCATAGGATTTACACTATACACTTCAAGATCCCAACCCGTATTCAGACAAACGACAGTATTGTCGTACCATTTCGACTCGGCATAAATCAATAAATCAGCGTCAAGATTATAACCTCTTTGAAGATAAACCCTTTTTTGGTCATCGAGGATACGAATTGCAATCTGACCACGGTTTAATCCGCCAAACAATTCAGAGGTTTGGAAAGATATTAATGGAAACCGTTTTCGCTTAACAACTGTGTCGATAAACCGAGGAATATGTTCATTCAGGTAGGTCTCTACGTTAAAGAAGGCTCCGATTATTTCCGGTGCCGACTGTGAGCCATCTGAGACTACAATTGAACCCATCCACCAGCGTTCACCTTCGATTTCCAAGAATACTATTTTTGGCGAATGGGCGAGCTTTTTTGCATACACTTTCCGGTACAGCTCTTTTTTTACTGCATCAACTGCCCATGCTGATGTAGCCTTATCAAAGCTAAATTTATCTAACTCAATTTCAAAGGTAAAAAATGTAGGAAACTTATTATCGCTCGCCCAATAGGTGAGCTTAGACAGTTCTATATACTCATGTCCAGAGTTGGAGTTCAAATATTGAACTGCTCGCTCAAAGGGGACTAAATACGGATCCGACATTGCCTGATGCAGGGCATTGGCAACTGTTTGCCCTAATAGTGGTGATGGAGTGCTGAGGTCAGGCACGGGATCTCTTGGCTTTACCTGCTGATAATATGAGTAAAATGTACCCGTGATAGTTACAATCAGGAGCATAAATCCAATGATTCGTTTCAAGTCAGCCTATTCATTATAATTCTATTAATAAATTAATTTTTCTACACTAAATATATAAATAAAAATCGAAATTAGCTATAGGCTTCAGCTTACAGCAATTGTTCCGAGACAGAAGATATCGGTTATGATAAATTAATTATTAAAAAATCAAAACTCGAAAATAATATGGGTGAATTGATTGTTAATTGCGCTGTCTGTTTAGATATTATGGCTGTTAATTAAAAAAGAATAAAAAGCATCATCAAAGTATAATAATTTGTTAATATAGGAGTAAGAATGGCGAGTTCGTCCGAAAAGATTGAAGGAATTCTCAAACGCGTCCGTGATGAGAATATTTCTGTAATCAGAATCTGGTTTATAGATATTATCGGGCAAATCAAAGGATTTGCCATAACCCCGCGTGAATTGGAACATGCATTGTCTCATGGACTGGGCTTTGATGGCTCATCCATTGAAGGCTTTGCGCGAATTCACGAATCAGATTTGATGGCACACCCGGATCCAGATACCTTTACACTTTTGCCCGATGGAGGTTCCTACAAATCAGCCAGATTAATCTGCGACTTAAAAACACCCGAGGGTGAGCCATTTGCAGGAGATACAAGAAATGTCTTGAAAAAAAATCTCAAGAAAGCCGCTGATTTGGGTTACAAATTTTTTGTGGGTCCCGAGCTTGAATATTTCGTATTTAAGAACAATAAGGGTACTGAAATGTTGGATCAGGGTGGATACTTTGACGCATCCATTCAAGAAGCCGGAACAGGACTTAGGCAAAAGAGCATATTTGCGTTGGAACAGATGGGCATTCATGTTGAATATTCACATCACGAGGTAGCACCTTCACAGCACGAGATTGATCTTCGATACACTGAAGCTCTTAAAATGGCAGATCAGTGCATTGCTTATAAATTTCTTATCAAGGAAATAACTCAAGAGGCGGGCTATTATGCGACCTTTATGCCCAAGCCGATTGCGGGAATGAATGGCAACGGAATGCACGTACATCAATCGTTATTCAAAGGTGACCGTAATGCATTCTTTGACAAAGACGCACCATATTATCTGTCGCAGAATGCGCGTCACTATATGGCTGGGCTTCTAAAATACGTTTGCGAGATGACCTCGATCTTGAACCAAACCGTAAACTCATACAAACGTCTGGTAGGCGGATATGAAGCGCCAGTAAATGTCTGCTGGGGACAGATGAATCGATCTACGCTGGTCCGGATTCCACGTATCAGGGAGGGTTTTGAAAACTCTACACGTCTCGAATTGAGATCGGCTGACCCTGTAGCAAATCCCTACTTAGCATTTTCTGTAATGTTAGCTGCGGGTCTGAAAGGAATGGAGGACAAGCTTGAGCCTCCCGAAGCGATGGAAGATGATATTTTCAAATTAAGTCCTGCTGAACTGGCAGAACGAAATATCAAGACCTTGCCAGAAGATCTTAATGAGGCAGTCAATTTGACAGAAGGAAGTAGCCTTGTGCGCGAAGCTCTCGGCGATCACGTTTTTGAAAAGTTTATTGAAAATAAGCGAATCGAATGGGATCAGTGGCGGCAACAGGTGACGGATTATGAACTCAGAAGGTATTTGCCTGTATTGTAAATAGAGAGAATTCCCCAACCGTAAAGAGGCTGTGCGGGAATAGGAAAGGTGTTATTATTCCTCATTCCCAACTTGATTGTGAATCTATTAAGTTACTGTTAATACTGGAATCCCGTTTTCATGGGTATGAGGGTTTAATGGAAAATCCTCATATTATCTCCATTCCCTCACAGCCTTGTAATGGTCGGGGCTACATTATCTTCTGCGTTGTAGCCCTGACCTAAACTGCCAAAAGCAAATCAATGAAAATGCGTATATGGAAATAAACACTTTTGATATTTGCACCTATTGTCGATAAAAGTTAACTTAATTATAAGTGATGGATATTATTGTCAACAATTTACATTTCTAATTTATTTCAGCTTTGTGCAAGTTGTGAATTAGTAGTATTTAATAATCTAAATATCATTTTAATTATCTGATGCTAAGTTAGCTCATTTACCATGATAAAATAAATATAATTTGGAATACCTTCTGTGAAAAAAATAATTCGGAGAACTATTAGGCGTGTTATTGAAAATTACGGCTATAATATTTCGTTGAATGAAGAATTTCCTCCTGACTTTAGTGAAGACACAAAAGACATCGTTCGTTCGGTCAAAGAATATACAATGACAAGTCCTGAGCGGATATTGGCATTAAAAGAGTCTGTGGAGTACATAGTCAAGCACAATATTCCTGGCGATATAGTGGAGTGTGGAGTCTGGAAGGGCGGCTCCATTATGGTTGTTGCAAAAACTCTGATGAGTTTGGAGCAAGCGGATAAGAAATTATATCTATTTGACACATACGAAGGAATGTCAGATCCAAATGAGTTTGATATCGAACACACTGGGCTGACCGCGACAGAGTTGTTGGATGATGCAGATATAAACAATAGTGAATCTACATGGTGTTATGCACCGATAGATGAAGTTAAAAAGTCAGTTTATTCTACGGGGTACAATAAATCAAATATTCACTTTATCAAGGGCAAAGTAGAGGATACTATTCCAATTAATGCACCGGAATCAATTTCCATACTCCGCTTAGATACAGATTTCTACGAGTCGTCCATGCATGAGCTTGTCCATCTATTTCCACGATTGACGTCGGGCGGAGTGCTGATAATAGACGATTATGGTTATTGGCAAGGGCAAAGAAAAGCTGTCGATGAATACTTTTCCAAGAACAACATTCAAATTTTCCTCTCGCGCATAGATAACTGTGGACGTGTTGGCATTAAAAATTAATCTGCGTTTAGATTTACAAATTTTGATCCACTATCCATACTGTGTTAACAAGTCATCTACTAAGGAAAAGGCTAACATATGTGCGGTATTGTAGCCTGCATTGGTCCAAATTCTGATAATGGATTAGCCCAATCCCTTGGTAGTATTTATCACCGTGGTCCCGATTCAGAGGGCATTGCAAATGGTAAAAATTGGATTATGGGTATCCGGCGACTTTCGATTATAGATGTCAAAAGTGGCGATCAACCATTATGCAACGAGGACAAATCAATATGGATGGTTTGTAATGGAGAAATATATAACCACGCATCGCTTCGCACCCGACTTAAATCGCTTGGGCACTCTTTTCGTACTGGTTCGGATGTGGAGGTCATCGTCCATCTATATGAAGAATACGGTGATAAATTTGTTGAGCACCTCCAGGGAATGTTTACCCTGTTCCTATCTACACCAGATGGTTTTTTTATTGCTCGCGACCGGCTGGGTATAAAGCCGCTTTATGAAATGCAGGTGGGTGAAAATTATTATTATGCCTCTGAAATACGAGCATTATTAGCTATCCCCGAAGCTCCCGCTCCCAAAACGGATGCGCAGCGAATTGCTGATTACTTTATTTTTCGGTATGTGCCTGAGCCAAATACTGCATTTGTGGATATTCATAAATTTCCCTCTGCACAGCTTACCAAAATAAAGAGTGGTGTAAAGACGAATAGAATATATTGGAATTTAGAGAAAACCAATGTATTCAAGGGTAATTTTGAAGATGCGGTAGTTGAGTGTGAAGAGCGAATACGCAATGTGACTGAGATGCACATGATGTCGGAAAGACCAATTGGTGTATTTTTAAGTGGAGGGTTAGATTCATCGGTATTAGCATCGCTCGCAGTGGAGTCAAACGGTAAAAACACTATATTATTGACATCATCTTTTCCTGGCGACGCTCAGGATGAAACCAGTTATGCAAAGATAGTAGCCAAGCAACTTGGCGTTAATCATATTACATATGATATGCAAGAATTTAAACTGGAAGACTGGGATCGCTCAATTGATGTGATGGAAGATCTTGTTGCAGATCCTGCTGCCATACCCCTGATTATTCTGTCAAAAATAGCTCGTGAACACATGGTAGTGGCACTATTTGGAGAGGGTAGCGATGAAGTAAATCTTGGTTATTACTCCTATCTTTGGCTAAGTAAAAGGCTTAGAAGGCGGAAGATTTTTCGAAGTGCGGGGATAAAATTAAAAGCTGGCAGATTGGCAGATATAATGGGGTATCCTGCCTTAGATGAAAATGAATTTTTTGTAAAAAGCTTATATAACAGATCGTTGACAAATTCGTTTCCTGACTTTTTACAACCGTTACCAAACCCTGTGGAGCGCATTCACAATGAGGTTCAGATGAGAGTAAACTGCGAACATGAGTCTATCGAAAATATCAATCGCCTGTTTGCAATCAGAGGTTGGATGAAGGATGATTTATTAGCCAAAGTTGATAAAACGTCAATGTCTGCAGGTATAGAAGCACGTGTACCTTTTTTGGATCACACTTTTGTAGATTGGACATTCAATCTTCCGACTGAATATTTATTACGGGGGGCGAGTACCAAGGCGGTTTTGCGTAGCTTTGCTCAGAAAATTTTACCTGAACAGATCTCTCGGCGTAATCAGCATGGCTTTATTGTTCCCATGAGAAAATTTATAGCAAGTGCGTTTGAAAAAGATATTAAAAAAACGCTGTTAAGTCAGGATGCTCTATGGCGTTTTGTATTTTCTGAATCAGACGTGCTTAGTAGGTTAGACCGCTATAGCAATGGAGATGATTCCCTTTTTACTTTTGTTTATCGCCTGATAAATTTAGAATTGTGGGGTGAAAAATGGCTGAAGAATTAGCCATCTTTTTTGTGCTTTACATTGATTAGACTAATGGTAAATATCAACGATTACTGGCCAATTTTCGGCGGTGCGGCAATACATTTGCGTCGCAGGTTGCCATTGTTGCGGGCACATGGGATTGAGCCATGGGTATTGACTCGATTACATAAGGGTTTAAAAAAAGAGGAAATTATTGATGGCATTTTAGTGAGACGAGTTGATGTCAAGCCGAATATCACGAATAAAATTAGATTCCTCGATAAGCTCATGTATTTGCCAACTATATATAAATATCGAAATGACTTTGATATTGCCTTGGTTATGTATAACTATGTGAATGGTTATTTTATAAAGAAAGTTCTAAATCGCCCTGTTGTCAGAGAAATTACATTACTCGGAAGCGATGATCCAATGGCAGTGTTGCACGACAATCGGGGTAAGCTTAACTTTGTGTTTTATAGTAATGCGGATGCCTATGTGGCAATATCGCCAGCACTGGAAACAAGCTGCCGAGATGCGGGGATTTCTACAGAGTCGATTAGGGCAATTTCCAGAGGAGTTGATACTACCGAATTTTTTCCTTCAAGCGGTTCTGATGAAAAACTTAAGCTTCGAGATGAATTGGGTTTGCCTGTAAGGGATGCGACAGTTTTTATCAGCGTTGGTGCAATTTATCAGCGCAAGGGGACACATAAATTAATAGCAACTTGGAAGAAAGTGGTTGCAGCCGTACCAAACGCACATTTGATAATTGCGGGACCACATAATGTACCAAGCTATTTAGGTCAGATTAGAGAGCAAATTTCCAAAGCAAAACTTGAAAAACAGGTTCACATTATCGGTGAATGTTATAAAATTCCTGAGCTGATGCGTTGCGCGGACGGATTTATTTTCGCCTCTGAAAGTGAAGGGATGCCCAATGTTATTTTACAAGCAATGGCGACTGAGTTACCTATAGTAGTGCAAAATATTCCTGGAATAATTGATTTTATTATAAATAGACCTGAAACAGGAATTGTTGTTCCGCCAATGGACAACAATGCACTTGCTGATGGGGTACTAAGAGTTCTAAGAAATCCTGAAATGGCGGAGAGCATTGGGAGAAAATCCCGTCAAGAAGTAATCAATCGGTTTTCGCTTAAGGAAGAAGTTGATGCCCACGAAAAGCTTTACAAAGATATTTTATATGGGAACTAATAGGAAAAACTTACCTATGAGTATTAATATTTCTTCAAACCAAACTAATGACATAAAAGGTATACTGATGTTGATGATAGTGAGAACTATCAATAGATAATGAATATGAATATTGATTTAAAATATCTAATGTTATAGGCTGTGGATGTTAATTAACATATTGTTTATATGGTGAATACATATGTAGGTAGAAGGAAAAAATCCTCAATATTTATTGAATTCTTTTTTCTTCTCTTTATTGTCAGTTTATATACTGGAACTCAGTTTGACAGCAATATCAATCATATCATTACACGCGTTATGGGTCCATTGTTTGTGCTATATACTCTATATAAATTTAACAAGAGCCGAGAAAAACTCCCCAGAGAATTTTATCTTTACGGATTTTTTGTTCTGTGGTCCACCACAGGATTTTTATTTATGATTGATACAGTGTCATATTTCAAATACTTGAAGTTAATCGTTCAAATAGAAATATTGCTATTTTGTGTGTCATATGCCATTTTGGCTTCAAAAAGTATAAGAGCATTGTTTGCAGGCTATCTTATTTTTGCTGTGGGTATGTCGATATATATGCTTTTAAATCCACAGATTGCCTATAACTTTGCCTATGATCCTAATTATCAGCTATCGTCAGGTGGATTTAACTCCAATGCTCTAGGGATGATGTATTTACTTGGAATTATAGGGATAATTTATTTTTGGAATAGGCATAGATCTGTTATTCTTAAAATTATTTTCGCGTCAATATTTACTATGTTTACATATGGAGTAATTCTCGCCGCTTCTAGAAAAACTTTTATGATATTTATTGTGTTTATATTGCTTTATATGTACTTGAACAATCTCGGTACATTTAGAAGAAACGTGTTGATACTGGTACCGATAATTTTTTCTCTGGTATTTATGTACCAATTTTATCAATATGTTATGGATGAGACATATCTTGGGCACAGGTTAAGGCAATATGAATCCATTGATCATTTTAGGCAAGAAAGTGATAGATATGAAATGGCGGTAGAAGGCTGGAGATTTTTTCTTAAAAATCCAATTACTGGGCTCGGTTTAGCTCAATTTAGAGCACATTCTAAAACGGGACAATATTCACACTCAGATTATTTTGAGGTGTTATCCACCACGGGGTTGGTCGGGGCTGTTCTCTATTTTTCAATTTACGCAACATTGTTGCTAAAATTATTTAGAATTAAAAAGTTTGTAAAAGATAAAAAAATTCAAGATGAAATCAATTTATTTATTTCTATAATTGTTTCAATTCTATTACTAGGGTTAGGGGCTCCAATTTTTTTGAGTATTTTTCTAATGCCAATTGTGATGGGTGTGGCAGCTTACACCTCTAATATTGAAATTAAATATCGGACTAATAGCAATAAAATGATCATCAAGTATAACAGTGCGAACATGAATCAAGGAAGATTTAACCCATCACAAGCAGTATTGCGCAATTCTAATCGAAAGTACCTCAATCCTGAAGGAATGGACTAATAATATGGACAAGCTGTTTTCTTGGATAGCAAATAATAGTAGACTTAGGAAAGCGTCACCTGCATTCTTACGTCGCTTAGGACGAAAAATAATTCCATCACATCGGTACAATCCTCACCAATGGGCACAGGAAAATCCTTATGTCGGGACTGAAAATGAGAAAACTTACAGTGGCTCAAGTAAACACAAACTTGGGATCCTTGCAGATTTCGGTCATGAGCATAAGAATTATATTGCAGCTTGTTTAGATTTGAGCGTATCATACGATGTCATAGATATTACTTCCGATGACTGGATCGAAGTTATAAAAAATTCAGACTGTTCTGCATTTCTCGTTTGGCCATTCCTATGGAATACTGTTTGGAAGTCGATGTGGGATGATAGATTAAATACAATTTCGAGAGAATTAAATGTTCTGATATCACCCTCCCAGAAGGAGCTGTGGCTATATGAGAGTAAAAGCCGTACACGTGATTGGCTGATTTCACATGACCTCCCTCATCCCAAGACTTGGGTCTTCTATTCGGAAAAGAATGCTGTGGATTTTGCAATTAATTCAGAGTATCCGTTAGTGTTTAAAGCAGATATGGGTTCGTGTTCTCATGGGGTCACTATACTGCGTGATCGGAAAAGTGCTTTGTCATTGATTCGCTCTATATTCTCCAGCGGATATTTAGTTCCACGTGGAGATAAGCGTGATAAAATGTGGGGAAAAATTCTTTTTCAGGAATATCTTCCAAATCTAAAAGAGTGGCGAATGATCAGAATTGGTGATTCATTTTTGTGCATACAAAAAATTATCAAAGGTGATTTTCATAGCGGTTCAGGCAATCAAATTTGGGTAGATCCACCAAAATTCCTGCTAAATGAAATGCGTCGAATTACTGATATGGCTGGATTCACTAGTATGAACATCGATTTTTTTGAAACAGAAGATGGTCGTTTTTTAATCAATGAATTTCACACCGTTTTCGGTGTTTTACATACCGAGAAGGGTGAGGCTGGAGATGATGAATTAAACGGAAGATATTTTATTGACAGCAACGGTGACTGGAAATTTGAACGAGGAAACTTCTATCGCAATCGTTGCGCAAATCTGAGAGTAGAACAACTATTAAAATCATTAGAATCTGACCATTGAAATCAAAGCGTCTTCGGGTAATCATGATTGCAAGTTTCCCGAGTTCAGATCAGCCCGAGCGTTGTATTTTCAATTTACGTGCCGCAAGGCAGCTTCAGCATTTTGTAGATATTGAAGTTATCTTCCCACGTGCCTGGCTCCCGGGAAGAAAGTTCATGAGTCAATACGAAATTGAGGGCATAAAAGTGCACATGCTTGCAATCCCTCAAACCCCCATCACATCAACCATAAATCTTTCACTTTATCAATATCTTGGCTGGAATCTGGTACGACCTTTTCTCAAGTCATGCGATATTATACATTCTGTTTATGCAGATGGTCCCGGAATTCTTGCAAGTCTTTGGGCAAGGCGAGCACATAAACGCCATGTGATGCAGATAATCGGTAGTGATGTCAATCAAGTGTTGGAAAATAGTAAGCCTTACCGCGATTATCATAATTGGACAAATAGCGTAGATGGCGTTATATGTGTTTCAAATTCTATTGCACACAAATACAAAGAGATGTACCCGAATTCGAAAAATCTTCGTACCATTTACCGAGGTGCCGATTTAAAGAAGTTTAACCCTGAAGGGGCGGTGGAAGGGTCTATCGACCGAAGAAATCCGGTCAGGTTCTTTTATACCGGTGGATTCAGTGGATCTAATATATTGAAGCATGGCTCACATGATGTAAAAGGTGGAGTGTATTTATTTGAGGCATGGCGATTTGCTGAGGAGAGACTAAATTCAGCTGGAGCATCTTTGGTTTTAGCCGGTGCAAACTCTGACAGCGAGACCATGCGGAAACGGCTATCCAAATTAAAATTTCCAGATATGGTACATTTGGCCGGATCACTCGACCCAGTGGAAATCCCAAATTATATGAGAGCCTCAGACGTTATAGTTCTCCCGAGTCTAAACGAAGGACTGCCAAATGTAGGAATGGAAGCTATGGCATGTGGAAAGGCTATTATTGGAAGTGACGTTGGTGGCATTCCTGAGTTAGTGATAGAGGGCGAAACAGGTCATATGGTACCGCCAAAAAATACGACTGCTCTCGCATATGCATTAGTGAGTGCCGCCAACAACCCTGATCTGATAGCTAACATGGGTTCAAAGGCGAGACTCCGTGCAACGGAATTGTTGGACAATCATAATTTCGCCCCTGCAGTTGTTGAACTATACAAAGAAGTATTAAATGATCCTATCTAAAGTTATTAGAATTGTAAACAACTTTCTTTTTGAATATACGGATTCCAAAATTATTTCCAAGCGATTGTAATATTGGTTTAACTGGAGGTTTTATGTGGTCAACTCCAATGTCAAGCTGTGAGTAAATTGCAAATTTTAATTTAGCTTAGGTAGTAAATAGTGGCAAAAAAAGCCATAAAGATTCTCTTTTATCTGTTTTATCTTGGCGTTTTCGTTATATTCCTCTTAGAGTTTACTCTGCGAGCAGCTCAGGGTTTTTTCTTTGCAGCTCCCGATTATCTTCAGGTTGATGAGGAATTCGCTACAACATTGCGTCCTAATCTGCATCACTATGTCGGCATTGGAAAACATAGAAACCTGTTGCATCACAACACCATTGGACTTCGCGGCGAGGAGGTCAGAGAAGATAAGCCAGAACTGCGGATATTCATGATTGGTGATTCATATACTTACGGGTGGGGCACAAATAACAGCGGTACTATGGCTGTTCAATTGGAAGAATCTCTCCGAAAAGATGGTATTGATGCGGAGGTGTTAAATCTCGGTGTCGGTGGATACTCTACCACGCAGACATACATGAGATTCAAGCGATTTCAACACCTAAAACCCGACATAGTAGTTTACATGTTTTGCGAAAATGATCCAGAGGATAATTTAGCCTTTTTAAGGGGCGAAAAGGTTCCACACTCTCCAGAACACCATCGAAATTGGCTACGGATTATCCTTAGGCGACATAGTCTTTTATACAGTAGCATCACGCGTAAGCAACTTTTGATGGGAAAGCGGGTTGACTGGGATAAACAGGAAAAAACATCGGCAGAAGTAGTCCATTCTAAAAACAAACCTTACAAACCATATAAGCTGAATTCCGAGCTTACTTTTGCCTATACAGACAGCATCGCAAGCTTAACATCTACGCTCGGAGCAAAATTTTACATCGGATTTATCGGGCATTATTTGAACGAGCTGATTGCGGAAAATGAAGTTCACTTTTCATCAAAGAACTATTATTATGCGAACCAATTTTCCGAAAAAGGCTATAACATTATTCCGCCACCGCAAGGGCTTTTGAAATATGAAGGGAATACTAAAATTCTTCGTGGTGACGTACCGTTCATGGGTCATTTCAACTCTGAAGGATATCAGTTATGGTCAAACAGTATTTATCAAGAAATTAAGCCTGTTGTTGATGGGATTCAGTAGAATTATCCCACTCTTCCTTGCGTATTAATACTCATCTTGCTATCCTTATCAAGTTCATATTAAAATTGTGATTAGACAAATAATTAACTATAGAAAACCTGAGGATTTCGTTATTACAGCCCCTTTTCGTGATCAAGTAGTCATCTAATCAAAATTGATTATTAATTTACCGGCAATTTGCAAAGAAGTCAGCCATTGAAAATATGTGAAATATCAAGTATGCACCCGTGGGCGGATGATCGTGTGTTTGAGCGTGCTTGCACCGGATTTGCCCGTGAGGGGCATGATGTGACATACATTGTGACACATAAGGGAAGCCCCAAAATTAATGGAGTAAAATTTAAGGGAATAAAGCCCCGCACTGGGATTTCAAGGCGGCTGATCTCGTCATTTGAAGCGACTATTATGGCTCTTAAGACAGATGCGGATGTCTATCACTTTCACGATCCCGACCTGCTACCTTTTATCCTGATACTAAAGTTGTTCGGTAAAAAAGTTATCTATGACATTCACGAAAATTATATTGTGCGCTTCCAGCAATGGGGAATGCCGTGGCTCACAATAAAAGTATTGACATTTCTATTTCGTGCACTTGAAAACAATGTTATCAGGTTTTTAGACGGCATAATCGTCACTACTCAGACAATGGGGGATATGTTCCAAAGATATGCGCGGCAAACTTTGGTGGTTAGAAATGTGGTGGATGTCGATAGGCTTAAGGGTGTAAATTTGGATGAGCCAAAATATCCCTATCCCGATCTATTGATATCAGGAACAAATTCACCTGCTCGCAATTGTCGCGAAGCCGTGATGGCTTTGAAATTCTTAAAAGATAAAGCCCCAGAAGCTAAATTGAGATTTGTAGGAAACTATGACCCCGAAGGCTATGCCGAGGATCTAAAAACATTGGCAAAAGAGATTGGTGTTGAAGAAAATTTGATTCTCGAGGGTATGGTACCGTGGGGAAAAAACTTTGAAAGAGTAGCTCGGTCACGAATTGGCTGTGTATTTTATGAACATAATGATAACAATCAGGTGACCACACCAAATCGCCTTTATGAATATATGTTCTGTGGAATCCCAATTTTAGCGGAAGATTTTCCTGAGCTTAGAAAAGTGGTTGAAGAGATTGACTGTGGTGTTTTAGTAAATTCATCCTCGCCAGAGTCTATTGCCGAGGGAGCAATGAAATTGTTGAACGATCCTGAACGAGCGAAACAAATGGGTCAAAACGGTCGTAAGGCAGTTTTAGAAAAGTACAATTTCCAACATGAAATGGATGCTATGATAGATATGTTTTCAAAATTGTCGGGTAAATAAACTGTGACGAAAAAAACTTTTATCTGCGTGGTCGGTGCCCGCCCGAACCTGATGAAAATGGCACCTATCATTCACGCTATGAAGAAGCAGTCTGATAAATTAAATGTGTTGTTGGTACACACCGGACAGCACTATGATTACATGATGTCGGAGATATTTTTTCGTGAATTAGAGCTTGACAAGCCGGATTATTTTCTTGGCATTGGCTCAGGCAAGCATGGCGAACAGACCGCTCGGATAATGATTGCTTTTGAAGAAATCCTCGAGAAAGAAACATGTGACGGAGTAGTGGTCGCAGGAGATGTAAACTCAACCATCGCCTGTAGTCTTGTTGCAGTAAAAATGCACATTCCTGTAACTCATGTTGAGTCTGGACTGCGCAGTTTCGACAGTGGAATGCCTGAGGAGATAAATCGCATCTTGACTGACCGCATATCAAGTGTATTATTCGTGACTGAGAAATCGGGTCGCGAAAATTTGTTGCGTGAAGGCGTATCGGAAGATAAAATCTTCATGGTTGGCAATACGATGATAGATTCATTGGAGAGATTTCTATCTCTATCCAAGCAGCAACCATTGCCTTTGGATGGTAAAATCGAGAGTGGTAATTATATATTGGTCACGCTACACCGTCCCTCGAATGTTGATGATAAAATCGTGTTCCTTCCGCTAATGAAAATGCTCGCAGAATTTTCGAGCCAATTACCCATTGTATTTCCCGTACATCCACGCACCAAGGAAAAAATAACTGAGTATTGTCCAGAATATTTATCCGAAGATTACCCTGATTTTCACTTGATTGAGCCGACGGGATACTTGTCTTTTCTAAACTTAATGAGTTCGGCTAAATTGGTATTGACTGACAGTGGGGGTATTCAAGAGGAAACTTCGGTGTTGAATGTACCGTGTTTAACTTTGCGCGAAAACACCGAGCGTCCGGTCACAATTGAAGTGGGTACAAATGAACTGATCGGCATAGATCCCGTTAACATTAAGCCCGCTGTTCAAGCGATATTGCAAGGCAAGCTCAAGCGCGGTGAACGTCCACCAATGTGGGACGGAAAATCGGCTGAGCGTATTGTTAAAATATTAATGGATATTGGCTAATAATTTGAAGCAGATCACTTTTGTTGTAAGGAATTTATTATAATTTATTCACACAATGGTATAATTAGTAAAATTATACCATTGCTAAGAATAATTTTCGCATGTTATCTGGTTTCAAGTTTAATATTACTTTTGAGAAATACCCTTGGACTCACAAATTTACTTTAGATTTTACAGTAACAGTTTTAGCATATTACTTCCAATGTCCCAGGATCACTAAGTTTGTAGGTAATTTTATTATTTCTTCTCGGTGTTCTTTGTGTCTTGGTGGTAAATAGTTATAATTTAAATCAGAAAAGACATGTTAATATATTTGCGAAATTACTTTCGAGCATTGGTATAAAATGCAAGTTATAGATTATTTGATAACCATAAATTGGGGCAAATTTATATGATCGCTATTGTTGATTGTGGAATGGGGAACCACGGTTCTATCCAGAATATGCTGCTCCGCATTGGGGTGGAGTCGATCATTACCACGGACATTGATGTCATCAAGTCAGCTGAAAAGCTGATATTGCCCGGGGTCGGGGCGTTTGATAAGGCGATGGATAATCTGCACCGGATTGGAATTATTCCCACTTTGAACGAGCAGGTTTTGGAAAAGAAAATCCCTATTCTCGGTATCTGTCTCGGAATGCATCTGTTTTCAAATAATAGTGAAGAGGGCAACACCGCTGGTTTGGGCTGGATTGATGCGGAAACGGTAAAGTTTGACTTTGGCTCAACTAACGAGACCTTCAGAATCCCCCACATGGGATGGAACACAATCGATGTGCAGCAAGCGAGCTCAATTCTCGATGATATATACGACGAATCAAGGTTTTATTTTGTACACAGCTATCACGTAAGGTGTCAATCATCAGCCTGCGTTCTCGCTACAACGGAATACGGCATGAAATTCCATTCAGCTATTATCAAAGACAACATAGTGGGTACTCAGTTTCATCCCGAAAAGAGCCATAAATTTGGTATGAAGCTCCTTAGTAACTTTCTAAATTCGTAGAGGCAAATGTTAAGCACTCGAGTTATTCCTTGTCTGCTTCTTAGTGGTAGCGGCTTGGTCAAGACTGTTCGCTTCAAATATCCGGTCTATCTTGGTGATCCGCGAAATGTTGTAAAGATATTCAATGAAAAAGAAGTCGATGAGCTTATTATCCTTGATATTAACGCAACTGTCGAAGACCATCCAATAAAATTCGATCTTATTCGCGAGATCGTCAGCGAAGCCTTTATGCCGGTGGCATACGGCGGCGGCATTCGTAGCGTGGATGATGCGAGAAAAATAATTCATCTCGGGGTGGAAAAAATTGTGCTGAATACACACGCGGTTGAAAACCCTGACTTTGTGAGCGAAGTCGCTGATGTATTGGGAAACCAAAGTGTGGTTGTATCTATTGATGTCAAAAGGACATTTGGCGGAAAATATAAAATTTATACTCATGGTGGACGCAAGAAAACCAAATATAATCCAGCAGATTTCGCCAAGTTGATCGCAGACAAAGGTGCAGGCGAGCTGGCGATAAACTCCATAGATCGGGATGGTACCATGTCGGGGTATGACTTAGATCTTGTTGAGTTAGTCACAAACGCCGTAAACATACCCGTTATAGCTTGTGGAGGTGCGGGTAAGATATTAGATTTTGCAGAGGCAAAAAAAGCAGGAGCATCCGCGGTAGCTGCGGGAAGTCTTTTTGTTTTTCAGGGCAAACATCGGGCAGTACTTATTAGCTACCCCGATCAAGATAGCCTGAAAAAGACGTTTAACGATTCATAATAAATGACCAAGGAAGCAACTAAAGCTAAGTAATGGACAGAGAATACCAGATTTGTACACGCTGTATAATGGATACAACCGATCCTGAAATAGAATTCGACTCTGCTGGGGTTTGCAATCGCTGCACAGAGTCACTTGAAAGGATAAAAAAGCAATTACTGCCTCTTAAAGAACGCGAAGAGGCACTCTTTGCGTTGGCAGAAATTATAAAGAGCGAAGGCAAGGGAAAAGACTACGACTGCATCATTGGTGTCAGTGGTGGTGTGGACAGTACCTATACCGCTTACCACGTGAAAAAACTGGGACTAAGACCACTGGCAGTACACTTTGACAACGGTTGGGACTCAGAGCTTGCGGTCAGCAATATAAAGAACACGCTGGACAAGTTGGATATCGAATTGTACACCTATGTTGTCGATTGGGAGGAGTTCCGCGACCTTCAGCTCTCATTTCTAAAGGCATCGGTTGCCAACTGTGAGATTCCTACCGATCATGGAATTACAGCGATATTGTTCAAGCTGGCAAATAAGTTTAAGACAAGGTTTATCCTGTCAGGTAGTAATTTAGAAACCGAGTCGATAATGCCGAATTCCTGGGGGCATTATAATCAGGATTTGAAGCATATTAAGGCTGTGCACAAGCGATTTGGCTCAACTAAAATTAAATCATTTCCTACCATGAGCCTAATAGATTACCTTTATTTTGTCATGGTAAAAAAGGTTCGCCAAATTCCTTTCCTGAATTATGTCGAATATAATAAAGATAATGCTAAACGATTTATTGAGAAGGAGTTGGACTGGCGTGATTATGGCGGGAAGCACTTTGAGTCAGTTTACACTCGATATTTCCAGGGCTATTACTTACCAACAAAATTTGGTTTTGACAAGCGAATTGCCCATCTGTCATCGCTGATTATTGCGGACCAGATGACTCGTGATGAAGCCCTTATTGAACTGGAGAAACCCGCTTATCAGGAAGAAATGCTCCGGCATGACAAACAGTTTGTAGCGAAAAAGTTTGGAATGAGCATCGAAGAATTTGAGAAGTTAGTACACGCTCCGACTAAGATGCATACGGATTACCCGAGTAATTATTTCCTGTTTCACAAGATGAAAAAGTATAAAAATATATTTAGGAAAATCGCTACAAGTGCATAATATTAAAAGCGATATATTAAAGATGGTGCATATATAAACTTACAATGAGTAAAAGAGCAAAGATAAAATTTGCCATTATTGGTTGTGGCAGGATAGCCCAACGTCATGCTAAACACGCCGATCATTTTGGTGATTTGACAGCAGTTTGCGATATAGAATTTAGCAAGGCAACTGAGCTTGGCGAGCAATACAACGCCACGCCCTATGCGACAATTGCTGAACTTCTTGGCAGCGACAATAAAGTGGATGTTATCGCTATATGTACACCCAATGGATTACATGCCGAGCACACGATTAGGTCCCTGAAAGAGGGCTATCACGTGCTGTGTGAAAAACCGATGGCGATAAACGTTAACGACTGCACCGATATGATTATAGCTGCGGATAAGTCAAACCGCAGGCTTTTTATCGTCAAGCAAAATCGGTTCAATCCGCCCATCGCAGCCTTAAAAAAAGTTATTGATGAAGGTCGCCTCGGGCAATTGCTCAGCGTTCAGCTGAACTGTTTTTGGAATCGCAACGATGAATATTATAACAACTCATGGAAGGGTACCCGCGATCTCGATGGCGGAACGCTTTTTACGCAGTTCAGTCATTTTATTGACCTACTATATTTCCTGATTGGTGATGTAAAAAAGGTCAGTGCAATTGTCAGCAATCATCTTCACAAGGGTATAATAGATTTTGCCGATCAAGGCGTTGCGATTATGGAGTTTTATAATGGCGTGCAGGGGGCATTGCATTTTACGGTAAACAGTCACGCCAAAAACATGGAAGGCTCGATAACTATATTTGGTGAAAAAGGCACGGTCAAGGTTGGCGGTCAATACTTGAATGAGCTTGAATATCAAAACATTGCTGACTACGAAATTACCGATCTACCAAAAGGGAATCCACCCAATGAATATGGTCAATACCAAGGCTCTATGTCAAACCACGACGATGTATATCAAAATGTAGTTGAGGTCATAACGGGCAATGGAGTTATTTCTGCCAATGGCTCAGAGGGCTTGAAAACCGTAGAAATTATCGAAAAAATCTATAGTGCAGCCGAAAATGCCTGAACCAAATGTCCGGAGCATTGGGATTGTCAACGTCAGCTTTGGTAAAGACGTAACTGTCGTTTCACCCGTAAATTTATACGGCTGTGAAATCGGCGATCACAGTTTTGTCGGTCCTTTTGTCGAAATTCAAGCGGATGTCAAAATTGGCAAGCACTGCAAAATACAGTCTCACGCCTTCATATGCTCGCTTGTCACTATAGGAGATCACAGCTTTATCTCTCACGGTGCCGTGTTTATCAACGACCTGTTTGAAACAGGTGGACCTGCGGGGGGTGACCAAAACAAATGGCAGAAAACTACCCTCGGAAACAATGTATCAATTGGATCAAACGCCACGATATTGCCTGTCAAAATTTGTGACAATGTCGTCATTGGTGCAGGAGCGGTTGTTACTAAGGATATAACTGAGTCAGGTATTTATGTCGGCAATCCTGCGCGAAAACTGAGGTCAATCTAATGATGAATATTCCTTTTGTTGACCTGAAGGCACAATACAGAACCATCAAGCCTGAAATAGATTTGGCAATCCAATCGGTAATCGCAGAGACAGCTTTTATCGGTGGAAAATATGTCAATGACTTCAATTCTAAGTTTGCCAAGGCAATTGGTGTAAAGCACTGTATTGGAGTAGCAAATGGGACGGATGCCATCTATATCGTGATGAAGATGTTGGGGATAGGCACTGGCGATGAAGTGATTACAACAGCAAGCAGCTGGATTGCGACCTCAGAGACGATTTCTGAAACTGGAGCGAAACCTGTATTCGTTGACATTGAGCCCGACTATTACACTATCGATGTCTCTAAGATTGAAGCTAAGATAAACGAAAATACCAAAGCTATAATTCCTGTTCACCTATACGGTCAAATGTCTGACATGGACGCACTTGTCGAATTATGCAAAAAGCACAATCTGTGGTTGATTGAGGACTGTGCCCAATCACATCTTTCTGCCTACAATGATACCATTGCCGGTAATTTTGGCGTATGCGGCACATTTAGCTTTTATCCTGGTAAAAATCTGGGAGCATATGGCGATGCAGGCAGCATTGTAACTAACGATGATAAATTGGCTCAAAATTGTCGGCGTTACGCCAATCATGGTCAACTGTCAAAGCACGACCACAAATTCGAGGGCATTAGTAGCAGATTGGATGGATTGCAGGCAGCAATACTGAGCGTAAAATTAGATCATCTGCAATCTTGGATAGATAGAAGAATAGAAATCGCCAAGATATACGATGAACTTCTCGGTGATAATGACAATATTAAATTGCCGAAACTAAGACCCAATGCCACTCACACTTTTCATCTTTACGTTATAAGAACAAACCGCAGAGACGCACTGCAAGCTCATTTACGGGACAAGGGAATTGCTTCGGGAGTACATTATCCGACAGCACTTCCGTTCCTCGAAGCATATTCGCACTTTAATCATCGTCCCGAGCAGTTTCCGAACGCATTTGCTCATCAAAACGAAGCTTTATCAATTCCAATTTACCCTGAATTGACTGATGACATGATTGAATATGTAGCAGACGCTGTCAATTCATTTACCACATGAATATTTGGTTAGTCACTATTGGCGAGCCCGTACCGATTGAAGGAAACACCCAGAGTACACTGCATAGAACCGGTTATTTTGCAAAACTTCTCACTGCAAACGGACATAGTGTAACGTGGTGGACATCCACATTCGATCATTTCGTCAAAGTCAATTGGTATGATCGGGATAAAACGGTTGAGTTGGAAAAAAATTTAACCATAAAGCTGATACATGGTGGTGGCTATAAGAAAAACGTTTCCTTAGCTCGAATGCGCGATCACCGGCAGATATCCTCAAAGTTTCGCAGCTATATTTCAGAAGAAAGTGTGAAACCAGATTTGATCGTGTCTGCCTATCCAACGGTGGGACTATGTTCCGTTGCGCTGGATTTCGGGGAACAGCATAACATCCCTGTTGTGATTGACATGCGTGATATGTGGCCAGACATTTTTCTTGAAGTGCTCCCAAAGCCTGTACAGCCAATCGCCAGACTACTGATGGCATCAATGTTTAGAGAAGCGGAGAAGGTATGCAGCAGAGCTACTTCTATTACTGGTATTACCGATTCCTTTGTGGAAGCCGGAATAAAACGAGGCAAACGCACTCCCACTAAATTGGATAAAAGTTTCGCTTTGGGTAAAACTCAAAATGTACCTGCACAAAGGGACAGACAGCAGGCAGAAAAATATTGGGACGAATTGGGTATATCAGTGAATCAGAGTGACTTTATCGCCTGTTTCGTCGGTACGATTGGCATGACTTTCGACATTCAATCTATTGTTAATGCTGCAAAGTTGTTAGAAAAATCCAATAACAAATCCATTAAGTTTGTAGTCTGTGGGCGTGGGGATAGATTAGAAAACTACATGAATCAAACGAAGAGCCTATCAAATATCATTTTTCCGGGGTGGATTGACTCAGCCTCAATGTATGTTTTGATGCAGCGAGCGCATGTTGGGATGGCTCCATTACCAGACCGTGAAGATTTTTTGTCAACTATCAACAATAAAGCGATAGAGTATATGTGTGCAGGGTTGCCGATAATTTCCAGCCCATCGCACGGAATGCTCGCTGACACTTTGGCGGCGGAAAAATGTGGCTTGAGTTATGAATTTGGCAATGCCGAAAAGCTGAGCGAAATCATCCTGAAACTTGATCGTAACCGAGCTCTGTTTGGCGATTTGTCTATAAATTCTATTAGATTGTTTAATGAACGTTTTACGGCTGAGAAAGTTTACAATGATATGATGAAACATATTGAACTCATCGCTGACACATATAAAGCGAAAGAATTAAGCTCTTAGATGTACATTATCAGAGATTTTTTTACAAGACTGTTTGATTTAGTCGTTTCTATTGTTGGATTAATAATATTGTCACCGATATTAGTCTTCATTGCGATCAGTATAATATCAGGTTCTAAGGGTGAAGTGTTTTACCGTGGTGTGCGTATTGGGAAAAATGGCATTCCCTTCAGGATTTTCAAATTTAGGACGATGGTAATGGACGCGGAGAGCATAGGACCGGCTTCAACATCCGGCGACGATCCGCGAATAACAAAGATTGGCAAAACCATGCGTCGCTATAAGCTCGATGAATTACCGCAATTGATAAACGTATTCTTCGGCGAGATGAGCTTTGTGGGACCGCGCCCGGAGGTGAAAAAATTTGTGGATCAATACACGGCAGAGGAACAGATTATATTAACTGTGCGACCGGGGATAACGGATTGGGCATCATTGCACTTTCCAAATGAGGACGAAATCCTTGATAGTCACAAAGATGAATACCCGGATGCTGATGAGGCTTATATGATTTATATTCGTCCAGAGAAGCTTAGATTGCAGATGAAATATGTAAAAAATAATAATGTTTTTATTGATATTATAATAATCCTAAAGACTATATCTACCATAGTTTCAAAGGTAAAATAAAAAAGGTTGATTAAGGTTGAACAGTAGTCGGAAAGAATTTGAAAGGAATTATTATAATAATTCTTCTGATTCATTCTTTGATGATGATAATCCGGATAAGTGGAAATATGAATCGGGCAACAGTGATCTAAATTTTTCAGCTCCATACCGATATATTAACAAATGGTTTCTTAATGATATAGCTGGAAAAAAATTATTAGATTATTGTTGTGGCAAGGGCGAGTTCACTATCTTTCCTGCCAAGAAGGGAGCCCATGTTGACGGCATTGACATTTCCGACAAATCGATAGAAATCGCCAATGCCCGTGCTGATTATTGGAATGTTGCCGATAAAACTAATTTCCATGTCATGGACGCTGAAAATTTAGATTTTCCTGATAACACTTTCGATATTATTCTGAGTTACAGTTCACTGTCATATCTACAGCTTGATAAAACGTATGCAGAATTATTTAGGGTGTTAAAGAGTGATGGAATTGTAATTATTGTTGATACCTTGGGGCATAATCCAATACTAAACCTGAACCGCAAAAAATACATAAGATCCGGCAAAAAACAACAGTATCATTATGACCATATTCTCAAGGTCAAAGATGTTATGTATGCTCGTAAATATTTCAGGATTACAAGTATCCGATATTTTGATCTGTTGGTATTAGGCTGCTATCCTTTCAGGAGGATGCCCGGGTTCAGATTCTTATACTGGATAGTACGAGCCTTAGATAAATTGATATTATCTATTTCACCCATAAATCGCTGGGCTTTTAAGGTCGTTTTCTCCCTTCGTCAGCCATAATACCTCGCAATTAGTAGCATAAATCTAACTGCTTGATTAAATTTCCTGTCGTTTAGTTGAAGACATGGAACATACCCTTTAATTTAATGTTTTAGATAGTTTTATTCGTCGGCAATATTGCTGACTTTAGATAGGAATGTATGTACTCAAAAGAAGTATTAAAGAAGCTCTTTACGGATATGACCCTGATTCGGTTTAGCGAGGAGAGCCTCGTTGAGCCAATATTGAACGGAGCGATTAAATGTCCTGTTCATCTTTATTCAGGGCAAGAAGCAATCGCAGCGGGAATCGGAGCAGCATTGACCGAAAACGATTCTGTTTATGGTACTCATCGATCTCACGGGCACTACCTCGCAATGGGTGGAAGCCTGCGAGAGATGATTGCAGAGATTTTCGGAAAATCTACTGGGTGTTCTGGTGGAAGAGGTGGCTCGATGCATTTGTATGCTCCAGAAAAGGGGTTTCAGGGTGCAGCACCAATTGTCGGTGGTACAATTTCACTTGCTGTGGGAGCGGCATTGGCACATTCCATCAGAAAAGACGGAAACGTTGCAGTAAGCTATTTTGGCGATGGAGCCGTGGGTGAGGGTGTACTTTACGAATCCATCAACTTAGCAGCTGTAAAAAAACTACCTATTATTTTTGTATGCGAAAACAATTTATATTCCACTCATCTCCACATCAATGAGATTCGACAAAATGATGAAATTTACAAGATTGCCGAGCCATTTGGAGCTACCGGAATTAGAGTTGATGGAAATAACGTACTTGAAATGCATGAAGTTGCGCTTAAGGCGGTGGACCAATGTAAAAATGGTAATGGTCCTGTGTTTATTGAGGCGATGACTTACAGGATGCGTGGTCACGTGGGACCGGACGATAACATTCAGGGGTCTCATACCGATATAAGACCACAATCTGAGATTGATGCCTGGCGTAAAAAAGATCCCATTGAGAGCTTTAAGCATTATTTATTAGATAATGATGTAATAACCGAACATGATATGGATGTGATTGAACAAGAGATTATGGACAAAATCAAAGCAGCATTTGACTTTAGCAATAATAGCAAATTAACTCCAGCAACTGAGTTAGGAAAATATGTCTACAGTGATTAGAGAACTTCAATATAGCTTAGCGATAAACGAAGCATTTCATCAACTGATGGCGAGTGATCCCTCGGTTTTCCTAATTGGTCAAGGAGTTAAAAGCCCATGGTACGTTGGCAGAACTGCTGAAAAGCTCATAGAAAAATTTGGGGAGGAGCGGGTCATTGATACCCCTGTTTCCGAAAATGGAGTGACCGGAGCTGCGGTAGGTGCTGCAATCGCTGGGATGCGACCAATAGTCGTACATCCAAGAGTTGATTTTATGATTTATGCTTTTGATCCGATTATTAATCAAGCCGCAAATTGGCATTATATGTCTGGTGGTAATGCAAATGTCCCCGTAGTAATTTGGGGAATAGTAAACCGCGGAGGCGAGCAGGCAGCCCAACATGCACAGAATCTCCACGCAGTATTCAACCACATTCCAGGACTGAAGGTCGTTATGCCTTCTACGCCCTATGATGCTAAAGGACTTATGGTTGCAGCGGTTAAGGACAATAATCCTGTAATGTTCATTGATGATCGTTGGCTCTATGGTGAAAAAGCCGATGTGCCAGAGGAAATGTATTCTGTGCCATTAGGCAAGGGCATTATCCGCAAACGGGGAAAAGATGTTACGGTTGTTGCTGTTTCCTATATGGCTCATCTTGCCCATCAAGCTGCAAATTCTTTGAGCGAAAGTGGCATTGATGTCGAGATGATTGATTTGCGTACAGTAAAGCCACTCGATACAGAATTGATTTTCAATTCCGTTAGGAAAACAGGCAGATTGGTCGTTGCCGATGGCGGTTGGAAAACGGGAGGTTTTGCCGGTGACATTATATCACTGATCACAGAAAACTGCTTTGAGAGCCTGAAACAGGCACCCGTTCGCATAACGCTCCCCGATATTCCTGCTCCAGCAAGTTCGGATATGGAAAAGGCATACTATCCTGATGTAAATTCTATCATCAGCACAATAAAAAAAGTTATTCAAAAATAGCGACAGCACGAAGGAATATAAATTGAGTTTTAAAGTAAAATTTGTCGATCCGGTAAAAAATTACAACCTGATAAAAAAAGAAATCGACGATGCATATTATGATGTCATGTCCAATGGAGACCTGATACTCCGTGGACAATTGAGCAGTTTCGAGAAGAATCTTGCCGAATTTGTAGGGACAAAATATGCCGTGGGCGTAAACAGCGGATATGATGCTTTACATCTTTCAATCCTTTGTGCTGGTATCGGCAAAGGTGATGAAGTCATCGTTCCCGCTCATACGTTTGTAGCGTCAACATCAGCGATTGTAAACGCAGGTGCTACGCCTGTTTTGGTCGATGTTACGAGTGATTACAACATCGATATTAATCTAATCGAGGGGGCAATCACCGACAAGACCAAGGGCATAATGCCGGTTCATCTGAACGGATTGATTTGTGATATGGAGCGCGTGATGGCTATTGCCGAAACTCATAACCTTGTTGTTATTGAAGACGCTTGTCAAACTCTGGGCGGATCATTTAAGAACAAAAGAGCTGGATCTTGGGGCTTGACCGGATGCTGGAGTTTTTATCCCTTCAAGATACTCGGCGGATACGGTGATGGTGGTGCGCTGACTACAAACGATGCCGATGTGGCAGCACTCGCTGCACGCTTGCGGTATAACGGTGAAGACCGTGAAACGGGTGAGTATTATGGACATGGTTATACTTGTTTGCTGGATAATTTGCAGGCTGCATTCTTGGATGTAAAATTAAGACATTTGCCGGATTGGATTGTGCGCAGACGACAGATTGCTGAAATATACAAAATTGGACTTGCTGGTGTGGGTGATTTGGTGTTACCAAATTGTGATGATCCCGACGTTCTTCACATCTATCAAAACTATGTGGTTAGCACGAAACATCGTGAGGAACTATTTAAGTTTTTAACTGAAAATGGCATTGAAACCTTAGTCCACTGGCGTAAACCATATTATCATCACCAGGCACTTCACCTCGAAGACAAGGGCTTCCCCATTACCGAGGCAGTATCAAACGAGGTGATTTCTCTCCCATTGAATGTAGAGATGTCGGATGATGAGGTTAAAATTGTTATTGAAACAGTTCGCAAGTTTTATACCAAGTGAGCAATTCTAATCTGAAAGACTTATCATACAAGACAGAGAAATTTTCTGAATCGATTATTCGTGAGATGACGCGAATATGCGATCAGGTCAATGGGCTAAATCTTTCGCAGGGGTTTCCAGATTTCGATGCGCCTGAGGAGATCAAGGAAGCGGCAATGGCTGCAATTCGCGATGGCTTTAACCAATACCCCGTAACATTTGGCGAACCAGAATTCAGAGACGCTATTGCAAAAAAGTTCCTTAGCTACAATCAGGTAAAATGTGATCCCGAAACGGATATTACTGTAACCTGCGGTGCGACGGAAGCGATGATTTCCACGCTGATGGCTATCATCAATCCCGGTGATGAAATAATAATTTTTGAGCCATACTATGAAAACTATGGACCCGATGCAATCTTGTCGGGAGCCACGCCACGTTATGTAACGCTGCACACGCCGGACTGGAAATACGACAGCGATGAACTTGCGAAAGCCTTTAATGAAAAGACTAAAGCAATAATCATCAACACCCCGAACAACCCTACAGGCAAAGTTTTTTCCCGTGCAGAGCTATCAGAAATTGCGGAGCTGTGCATCGCACATAATTGTTATGCGATTACTGATGAAATTTACGAACATATTCTGTATGACGGTGCTGAGCATGTGTCGATAGCCTCACTACCTGACATGGCAGACCGAGCCATTACCATCAACGGACTAACTAAAACATATTCGGTAACTGGTTGGAGGGTCGGTTGGGCTATTGCCTCCGAGCGAGTCACACAGCGTATTCGCAAGGTACACGATTTTTTGACAGTAGGTGCGCCCACCCCCTTTCAGAAAGCTGGGGTCACTGCCCTGGCAATGCCGGGTAGCTATTATGATAATTTGAAAGCCTCATACCTTAGATCAAGAGACTTTCTGTATAATGCTTTGCTTGACGTTGGAATTAATGCTTTTTTACCCAACGGGTCATATTACATCATGGTTGAGGCGGATAAGCTGATGAAGCAGCTTGGATGTGCTGATGATTTTGAGTTCAGTCGTAAGCTCATCGATATCACCGGTGTTGCCTCTGTTCCCGGGACATCATTTTATAAGGATGGTCACAAGGGAAAGAATCAGGTGCGGTTTACATACTGTAAAAAAATGGAAACTCTTGAGCTTGTGAAAGAAAGACTCCAAAAATTGATCTGATGAATGCGTGTAATTACTATTCGATTAAATTCATTTCAACTAAGCAGCATCTCAATATAAATAATTGACGTACAAAAATTAATACACTAATTTTCTTTCGTCATTCTGAACTTGATTCTGTCTGGAACAGGACAAACGTGTTCAGTCAATCCAGTTCTAATCATCCGCAGGCACAACGTGGTTGCAACGGGATTCCTGCTTTCGCGGGAATGACGATAAATAATAATACTGTACTATGCAAGTTAGTACTATTCATTTTATTTATATCCGTTTCAGTATTATCAGCACGAACTTTTCCTCAGGATTTTGAATATTCATACGTAACGGAAGTGTTACTCGATGCTGGAATTAACTGGGAGGACAACTCTACTTTTCACCCATTTGAATACGTAAATTACGACAGTGTACACGCCAACAGACCATCACTACATTCATTTCAGTGGGTAGAAAACTACCTCAGCGATTATGCTGTTATTGCCAACAAATTACATGACCACTCTGCAAAAGGACTTGGACTATCTTTGACACCGGGGGTGTGGCTGTCGAGACAAAACGGTGTCTCACCCGAATATCGTAGCCTTGCCGTAAATTATTACTACTGGATGACATTTTCGCTGTACAGCAATTGGTATTTCCAGTTTTTTGTCCGCTATACCTCTGCTGCCGAAAGTGTCCCGCATTATACCGGTAAATCACAGGAAATAGACCGCATCGGATTTAGCACAGGCGAAATCGATCAATCGGTCTTTGGTTATAAGAACGATTGGGTAAATATTGAGTATGGTCGCAGTCGTGAAATCTGGGGACCTCTGACCGAGGATAATATCCTCTTGTCGGGGAATTCGCCTGCATATGACCGAATAATGATGCAGATGACATACCAAAGATTCTCATATCGTTGGTTCTACGGATTTCTTGAAGCAATCTTATCTGATGATAACTTGAATATAAATCGATATATCGTGGGGCGGGCGTTGGAATATAATAACCATCGCGACCTCGTGTTGAGCATTGGTGAAGTTTCGATTCTATCCGGACCAAACCGCCCGGCGGACTGGGCATTTCTCAATCCATTTGCCGCACATATTGAAATAGAGCAGAATAAGCGTGAAAATTATGCCGAAAACAATTGGTCCAATGATATTCTCTTTTTCAATGTCGATTGGCTGCTAATACCATCGCTCAGATTCTCAGGTTCTTTTGCACTGGATGAATTACAGGTGGATCGCTCTGCACGAGAAGCGGGGTTTGGTGACGGGCTTGGATTTATGGGTCGCTTTGCCTGGACACCAAAGCGCGAGCAAATTGGAGCAACTTTATTTGGTTATTACCTAAGGATTGACTCATTCACTATGCAGCATCAATACGGGTTTGCCAATCTGGTTTCACGCGGTGAATTGATCGGTCATCCCTTGGGTAATGACATGGATGAACTCGCACTTGGCTTAAGAATAGTGTCCAAACTCCCTGCCATTTTTGAGCTGAAGCTGGGACAGCGTCGGTGGGGCGATAATTCTTTGTTGAACGATCCTTACGCTTCATACGATGACCATATTCAAGACTCTTTTCCGATGGGTGAGATGCGTACTACAAAGTTTGCTGGATTAAAAATAAAATACGAGCCATATCGAAATCTGCATTTCGGGCTTGACGGACAGTTTGATCTGAAACATTCGGGCACAGACAGCGAACTTGAGCTTTGGACATTCACCCTGCGCTATCAAATACCATTGCATTGGCTGCTGTAACGTAAAATAAGTCGCTTTTAAGGGAATTAAAGATCTCTTTAATCATTTATAATTATTATACTTAAGTTGGTTGCCCGAAAAGTAATTATAAATAACCTCATTTAATGATTGCACTCCGAATTAATATCACATATCTTAAATGTAAGAAATAGCATTGCAACTTTTGACGATTTACATTCTGATTTAACTATGTTTAAAGAGAGTACTATGAAAACCATTTACAAGATATCATTTATTATTATTGCGACTTTTTCGCATTCTTATGCGGAAATCCGCAACGTACCCGCAGACTTTGAAACGATCCAAGCCGGAATAGATGCTGCTGATGACGGCGATACCGTGCTCGTTCAACCGGGAGAGTATGTTGAAAATCTCAACTATATGGGCAAAGAGATCACAGTTTCAAGCCTCATATTAATTACGGATAATCCAGCATTTATTGACGAGACCATCATTGACGGCAATCAACAGGATTGTGTAGTTTGTTTTGACCACAACGAAGATCGAAACAGTATTCTACGCGGGTTTACAATTACAAACGGAATACAGGATTGGGGAGGCGGTATTGACTGTCAGCCCAATACCAGTCCAACTTTAGTCGATCTTCTCGTAATCGAAAATGAAGCCCGCGAGGGTGGAGGTGGAATTCATTGTTCTACTAACTCTACACCGCTTATTCTGCGAGTGACGCTTGCGAACAACAACAACTCAGGTGCCTGGGGTGGTGGTGGTCTTAGCTCGGTGTGGAACGCAGTTCCTGTTATCCGAGATTCAAAAATAATTGGTAACTCGGGGCAAGGTGGCGGGGCTCTGTTTTGTATTGATGGTGGTGGATTTGAGCTTGATCACGTTTTGATAGCTGACAATGAAGCAGTTCAGGCTGGTGCAATCTGGCTTCGCTATCCATCAAGGATCGTGATAAATAATACCACTATCGTTAACAACACATCCGAGCGAGATGGAGGCGCTATTAATATACATTCTAACTCTGATTGGGGCAGTAACACAAAATTTAGTAATTCAATAATTTATAATAACACTCCTGTCAATCTCGAACTTCTCGGTTCTCAAAATAACGGTAATGAATTATCGATTGACTATAGTATCGTGGAAGGCGGAATTGACGCAATAATAATCGATAATGAAGATAACGTCGAATTTGGCGACGATAACCTGGATGAGGACCCCTTATTTGTCGATCCCGACAACGGAAATTATAATCTATCTTGGGAAAACTATCCCGAAGACGATGAATCAAAATCTCCATGCATAGATAGAGGTGATCCAGAATATCCTTTGGATTGGGATGGTACCCGTGTTGATATAGGCGCATTTCCATTTACATATTTATCGTCTATTGAGGGCACTGTAACCAATGCAAGTGACGATTCACCATAGCCAGAGAATTTAGCTCATAGTCAAATTGGTCAGGGTAGGGGATAACGTAACCATCTCCCTCATACATGAGATCAGAGATGCGTTTTAGTATTGGAGAAAGAACACTATCTCGTTCACGAACAGGTAGAATTTCGTTTAAATTTTTTCAATTTACTCCAAATTCATCACAAATTAATTTATGTGAGATACGGCAGGTTGCAGCAAAATAATACCGATTATTACTAAGCTCATTTTTCAGCTCATCGAGGTTGCAATCCGGCGTGACTATTATTAATCCCTTCATAGAGAATACTTTCTATTCAATATTGTCCTTATTGTCGCCATATATTTTTAGCTTTACATCCTTAATAAATACAAAGTAAAGACTTCCAAGTATTGAAAGTATGACAAAGGTAACTTGACCAGCTGCACGTCCGAATGAAGCACCTTCAATACCCCACCCGAGAACATTAATAGTGTAAAGAGTACTTCCCAGCATAACTAATATACCAATTACAATAAATACAGTGTATGGGATTAACCTATTAATTGCGTGAAATACGCTTAGCGATGAGCCCAACGAACGGAAATACATCGCAATTACGACCCATCGTGCGGCATCAATACCCCCAGCAAAATCGGGGAGGAAATAGTTAATAAATGGATCGACAAACCATACACCAAAGCCAAATATTGGAATCAACCCAACAGCCAATAATGCAGGTGGGATAAAAGCAATTTTGGCAAGACTTCGTGAGCTTCCTGTCTCGCCAAATTTTTGACAGAGACGAGGATAAATCACAGTAGAGATGGCTGTGGGCAATACTCCCAGGGCTTCCATAATCTGCAAAGCGGGGACGTACAGCCCCATTCCCTCAACACCAAAGTACTTTAAGACGACAGTACGGTCAACGATTTCAAAGAGCGTATAAATAGTTCCCACTGTCCATAGAGGGATTCCAATCCGGATTAATTCTTTAAAATCAACTTTCTTAGTTTGGTTTACTAACTTAAATGGAGCATATCTGCGTAGATAGAAATAATTAATGATTTGTAAAAGTAATACTTTAATCAGCAGTCCATACCAAGGATTGAATAGTACAAACAATACTGATATGGCTGTTACTATGGTAGTGATTACTTTAATTCTTGCTAATTTATAAAAATGTAGATTAGCACGATAGGTTCGTGACAACACATTGGTTCTAAAAGATAAAGCAATGATTACTGAATACAGTATGAATGCCTGACCTAATTGAGGACTATCTTTTATCAACCAAACATATAATCCATAAGAACCAACTAAGATGAGCGACAATATGGCAGCTAGGTTGCCCCAATACCAGGCAGTATTGGCGAGACTTTGAGCCCTTTCCCGATTTCCTCTCCCAATATGTAAGGGCAGTTGACGGCTAAGTCCATTCGGCAAAGATAAATTAAGAAAAGTTGAATACGGTATTATCAGGGCAGCAGTGGCTAACATTCCCATTCGTTCCACACCAGCTAATCGAGCAATGTAAAGTCCTGCAATTGCTGATACAACCATGGAAAGAGCATTGCTACTGAATACAGCATAAACAGACTTTGCAGTATTCGAGAGCATCCCACTTTTTGTGATGTAATTTTGAACTTTTGGAGGAAGCCGATCTATAAATTTATTCATCGATCAGTTAAGAGTTAACCGTTATCGGAAAATGCAGAAATGGCTATTGTTATACTGCCCGGAATGTAAGTACTGTCGATTATTTTTTTTCGGCTGGTATCATCCATCTCGGTTGCCGATAAAGCTAAGCGATAAAAATAGTCATTTCCAGTTTCTATATAAGTTATCAGTCCGATCATAGAGGCAATGCTCTTGTCATAAGATAGCCGAATAAAACGGCTTGAATCCCCCATTTCAATGCACCCATATGTCAAATCCACAGCGCAGTTTGATGAAGTTAAGAAAGATACAGCGCTCCCATGGTCAACTCGCTTTGATGTAGGATAAAAAGTTTCAAGCTTATCTCCTCCATTATGCGTCCGATAAAAAAGTGTATCTTTATCGAACGAATTTGAGAGAACTGTAGTATGTCCTAACCTAAAGGAACCAATGGGAAATTTTGTCCAGTCAAATGTATATGTTAGCTCTATATTTGAATTTTTATTATTAATGGATATTTGTTTTCTTACGGGACCATTCAATGTATTAACGTCAACCGAAACAAATATTAGTTCCCCATCCTCAGATTCAGAAACGACTGGGTCAACCGGAATTAAATCGGCTATTTTTGGTTGTCCTGGCATTTCCATGACAAAATGACCACTATAAAAATCCGCTCCAAGTGATATATCATCGTAATAACCATGTGGAATTGTACCAATAAGCGGTCCTTCATCTATTGTCTTAAACCAAAGCGCATCTATTGCCATACCGCGAAGTTTGTTCAATCTAATGCGGATGTTTTTAGTTTCTACCGTAATAAAGCGACCGTCTCGAATAACTGAGACGGCATCTGAAGAAGCTAAGGAAACTGATTTAGTTGATTCAGTATCCTTTAAAAAAGATTCAGAAGAATGAGATGATACCTTCTTTTCAAATTGGTCTAAGCGCTTCCTGTAGGCTTTCCAACGCTTCTCGGTAATATGTGTCCTGAAATCACTACTCCACAGAAAACATAGTTCCTTCCATTTTTCTTCGTCTGTTATTTTGGCTTTGATTAGCGCTTTGTATATGCGGTGACAAGCTGTGTTGATACCGAAATCATCTCGACCCGTGATTGCCCAGCGTGTGATATTATACTTACTCTGTTTTTTAACCGGAATCGGTTGCTCTGCAGATTCAAGATGCAACATATTGCCTGAGTTATCTGGTTGGCTAAGTGCCAGGACACTCGAAGGTAAAATAAAATTAAATCTATCGTCTGCCAAGATAGCCTTAAATAAATCCTCAATCCTCAGCCATTCTATCTTTTCTTTTAATATGGCTTCAGTGTGATAACGACCAGGGCGGAAATCAAAAATCTCCACGTCATTACCATACAGCGGAAAAGCACGTGAAAACTCCGATAGATGTCCTTCCAGATAATTTACATATTCATGTAATTCCATTTCTTGGTGAGCATACCGCTGAAATTTTTGAAATGCAATTGAATCATTCCATATAAGCGGTATTGAATTTCCATAATCATCACAGGCAAATTGAGGTAAAAAGCGAAATTCTGAATTCCAATCAGGGTGGTATTTTGCTGGATTTTCCCATTCCATGATAATGGCTTTATACCCAGCGTTAATATAGTGGTTTACCAATCCTGATGAGTAAGCTTGCTCATTGACCAGTGCTACTTGAGGGGTCACTCCAAGTAGTTCTTTATAAATTTGATTCCCGATTTTGAGATTTGCAGAGTTGACCTCGGCTGGAACAAGAGGTCCAATCAATTGTGTATATCCGCTACCTATTAGTTCTACAGTCCCTTCGGCAATCAGATTGCGAAACTCGAGTATCCAATCGGGATCAATAGCATTTATAGACTCGAGAGTATAACATGAAGCCTCAATTCCAAATGGCAACTTATACTTCTTGGCAAGTTTCAATAATGGCCAATAACAATTATTTATAACCTCCTCATGCTGCTCTTCTTCAATTGAAGAATATGTCAGATTGAGATGATAAAAGGTATAAAGTTGTAGGTTTTTCAAGCCTGAGTCATGTTAATTTTAATTTCTCTAACCACACTCTCAGCTCGCTCAACCGCAATCGCCCTTGTTTCGCCAGTAGTAATTACAAATCCACCACGTTTAGTGTGATCTGATATTGACTCAATAGTATCTCCGGGTTCAACAAAAAATTTCAGTTGATGAACCCAAGAAATTTTTTCGAATTGTTCAACACCTTCAATACTTTTTATTTTACCAAATTCAGGAAAAAAATATCGTATCGCAACACCGTGACGCTTGCGAGGAATTATATTTTCTGGATCAACTTTCAATCCTAGTGTGATTTTAAATGCATTTCCAACTAATTCCACTCCAGTTGAAAGAGGTATTTGGTCTGTGCAGAACCATCCGCCTGACAGTCTGGGCGCAATTTCAATGACCTTGGGTCCTTCCGCAGTCAGCACCATATCACCTTTGATAACACCATTCCCAATGCACGTCCTGCATCTTCTGCAAGTCGTGAAATAGCCAGCTGATCATCCAACTCGAGCGAGGATGGCTGTTCTCCGCCATTGTCGCCATACCGGTTGAAACGACCATTGGCTTGCCTGTTTTTGCACACTTTTCAAGCAATGCGTCCCACATTAGTTCATAAGACGCTATTTTGTAAAAATCGACGTATGGAAGTAGTTCAGCAACAGCATCCAAGTAAAATGGTGTACAACAAAATTGAATATTCGCCTGTTTACAACGCTCGGACAATTTTGGAAGAAATTCTACAGGTAATTCCCAAGCTTCACGCGATCTATGCTCAGCACTTTGACGCAGTATTTCAGGTGAAAAAAGTTCTTTTATCTTGAACAGTTGAAACTTAACCGCCCCGCAACCAATTTCAGCTGATTTATTAATAAAGGCATAGCATCTCTCCAGATTGCGGCTATGATTACTGGATACTTCAGAAATAAATATTTTATTTTGCATATGTTTCTACGACCTTTTGGACTGCTTCAATTACGCTATCTACATCATCGTCACCCATTAAAGGAAACATTGGTAATGAAATAATTTCTTCATATGCAGCTTCTGAAATGGGACATTGACCATTATAAGTGCCAAGTTTGTCTTGGTAAAATGGATGCATATGCACTGGGATATAGTGAACGTTTACTCCGATTCCCTCGGCTCGTAATGCACTGAATATTACTTTACGATCAACTCTTAAACTATCTAAATTTAATGCAATCACATACAAATGATAAGCGTTTGTCCTGTTTGACTTAAGCGACAGAGGTCGCAATAAATCTGAACTTTCAAAAACATCATCATATTGTCTTGCAATTTTCTGTCGCTTGATTACCCAATCTTTCAGTTTGCTCAGTTGGCTCATTCCAAGTGCACATTGGAAATCTGTAATTCGGTAGTTGTAACCAAGATCAACTATTTCATAATACCATGACCCAGCTTCTTCACGTTGGCGAGAGTCTGCACTGATATTATGGTTGCGAAACCGTCGCATTCGATCTGCAAGCTTGACGTTATCCGTAAGGGTCATCCCACCTTCACCAGTAGTAATATGTTTTACGGGGTGAAAGCTAAGGCAGGTCAGGTCAGCTAAAGTTCCAACATTTCGCTCCTGATACGTTGCCCCAATAGAGTGACAAGCGTCGGCAACAAGTGCTAATCCATGTTTATCACATATTGCTCTTAATTGCTCATAATCACAGGGCTGACCAGCGTAATCCACTGCGATAACCGCTTTAGTACGCGGGGTTATTAGCGCATCAACTTTTGCAGGATCAATCAACAAAGTGCCAGCATCAACATCAGCAAAGATTGGAGTCCCACCTTGATATAAGACGCAATTTGCAGTGGCAGCAAACGTTATCGGTGGGATTATGACTTCATCGCCATTTTCTATTTTCAAGGCAAACATTGCCGCATGAAGAGCTGCAGTGCCACTGTTGACCGCTACAGCATTTTTAGCACCCGTAAATTTGCAGACAGCACTTTCAAACTCACCTATTTTAGAACCGGTGGTTAGAAAATCTGAATTTAATACTTCGATTACGGCAGATATATCTGTGTCATTAACAGATTGACGACCGTAGGGTAGCATTTTTTTTCTTACCGGTTCGGCACCATTCAGTGCGAGTTGGCTCTCTTCTCTGATCATATGATTTCTTAAGCTATGTATGCTTTTAGTTGATCAGTTGTAAGCCATTCGGTATTAACTTCGCTACTATATGTATAATTTTCAGGTAGAGGTTTGCCCTCACTCCAATTGGCTTGTTTCCACCAAGTGTGTGAAGGTGTAACTACGAACATATCTTCTAATTCGCGAGTTTGACGAGCCTCGTCAACTGAAATCATTGCTTCATGAAGTTTCTCGCCCGGACGTATTCCAATGTTTTCTATCTCACACTCTGGGGCAATTGCAGCCGCAAGATCCATTATATTCATGCTTGGAATTTTGGGAATGAAAACCTCGCCACCATGCATAATTTCCATGCAACGAATTACAAAATGAACACCCTGATCAAGCGTAATCCAAAATCTGGTCATTCTCTTGTCAGTAACAGTAAGTTTACCAGTTTTGCGTTGCTCTATGAATAGTGGAATGACGCTCCCCCGACTGCCAACTAAATTACCATATCGAACACATGAGAATTTTGAACCTGTATCGCCTGAATATGCGTTGCTCTGGACAAACAATTTTTCAGCTGTCAACTTTGTCGATCCATAAAGATTTATTGGGTTGACGGCTTTGTCTGTACTGATGCAAATTACTCTTTTGACATCAGTATCAAGAGCAGCTTCAATGACGTTTCTGCTCCCCATCACATTTGTCATTATGGCTTCCATCGGATTATATTCACAGGCTGGCACTTGTTTAAGAGCTGCGGCATGAATTACAACGTCAATGCCTTGCATGGCACGCCGCATACGCTCAGCATCCCGGACATCTCCTATGAAGTATCTAAGGCTGGGGTGGTCAAATCCACCCATTAGCATTTCATGTTGTTTGAGTTCATCTCTACTGTAAATACAGAGTCGAGCTGGATGATACTCTTTCAGCATAACTTCGATGAATTTCTTACCAAATGAACCGGTACCACCAGTTATGAGGATGTTAAGTTTGTTCCAATTTAGCATAATTATGGATGTCGTCCTTTTATAATTATCCAATGCTGAAAGTAGCAATATTAGATAATTGAATCACTTTGAAATTTTATTAAGAGATTCAGTTAATATTTTTGTATAAATCGTTCATCTATATGAACCTTACAGGAATAAAAATTGTTCCCGTACAATATTTTTATTAGTTAGATAAACAGCATCGGATGAAGCTGCGAATTCAAAACATTATTTCTGACTAATTGTAATTCGGTAGATTGAAAAAATATGGGTATATTTCATACCTTCAGCTTCTAAATTAAGTCGTTAAATCAAATAAAGAAATACATCTTGAGTTAAGAGTGAATAAAATGAAAAATTCGTCCTGTTTTTATATGGTTTGGGGGAAGAATACTGAGTACGACTTAAGATTTCCAGTCTAATATTTAAAAAAGGTATTAGGCTGTGATACCTATCACTATATCGATCATTGGTATTGTGGTTGCATGAAATATAGTATTGCTATTGGTACTTCACCTTTATAGCATCCACTTCTAACATACTGTCCGCAAAAATATTCAACAATTCAGGTTCAAAATGAAGTCCACTTTCTTGGCGCATCATGTTCAATGCGGTCTCATTGGTGAACGCTTTCTTATAAGGACGCTCGCTTGTCAATGCATCAAACACATCGGCAACCGCACAAATTCTGCCCGAAAGCGGAATATCTTCTCCTGATATTCCAAGGGGATACCCGCTGCCATCCCATTTTTCATGATGCGAGACAGCAATTCGCTCACCCTCCATCAGCAGGTTTGAAGAAGAATCATGCAAAATTTTTGCACCATGTGAGGTGTGTTCTCGCATTGACACCCATTCTGATTCAGTCAGTTTTCCTGGCTTCATAAGGATTTCCTCAGGAGTACCTATTTTCCCAATATCATGCATACTGCTGGCATGAAGAATTAGATCAACCTCACTGGGTGGAAGATTAATCTTTTTTGCCAGCATCGCAGAGTATTGGCTCATTCGCCGAATGTGTGATGCTGTACCCTTATCCTTGAATTCCGCAGCTACAACAAGACGATGGATGGTTTCAATATATGCCTCACGCAGCAATCGTTGAGTACTCACTACATCGTCCAACGCTGTTCGTAAAGCCTCGGTTCGTTTAGCGACTGTTTTTTCGAGCATAATCTTGTGATCTTTCAGAGCATCATGAGCCCCTTTCATGCGCAGCAATGACATGGTGCACACACGAACTTCTGTGTGGTCGAATGGCTTTCCAATGAAGTCATTGGCACCGGCTTCAACAGCGCGAATGCGATCCTGCATTGACGTCATTCCTGTAACAATAATTACTGGAATATCTTGATATAATGGATTGGCACGGATAGATTTTACTACATCAAATCCGTCCATCCCCGGCATCATTATATCGAGCATTACAAGGTCGATATCAAGCCCAATCTTGGCTAGCGCCTCGATGCCATCCTGTGCGACCTCTACTTCATGTCCTTCAGACTCGAGTATATCGCCAAGTATTTCACTGATGGCGGCTTCATCGTCCACCACCAATATTTTTTCTTACCACTAAGATCTTGTTGCATCATAAAATCATATATGATTTTCCTGTTAATATATCCTAATAATTTGTACGAGGATTACAGAATTGGATACACGTAAAATGTAACGTTATTTCAAAGTATTCATAATTGAACTTAAATTATTTTGTTGATAGAACTCTCATGCCATTAAATATGACCAACAGAGTCACTCCTGTATCTGCAAAAATTGCCATCCAAAGTGTCGCATATCCTGTAATCGCAAGCATTACAAAAATAAACTTTATTCCAATTGCCATAATTATATTAGCGACAATTATTCGATGAGTTTTTTGTGAAAGTCTAAATAACCAAGGCAGGCGATCCAGCCTATCACCCATGAGTACAATATCGGCAGTTTCCAATGCAGCGTCTGTTCCGCGACCACCCATTGCTATACCAACTTCGGATGTAGCGAGTGCAGGTGCATCGTTTACGCCATCACCTACCATTGCGACGTTTTTAAATTTTGATCTGATTTCATTTATGGCAGTTACCTTGTCCTCGGGTAACAGATTCGCCATTACCCTATCAATTCCAGCGGATTTCCCAATTGCATTCCCAACCTGTAAATTGTCACCTGTTAGCATGAATACTTTCTGCATACCATCTGATAGTAATTGCTTAACTGTATCGAAAGCCGAGCTCCGAATTTCATCCTTCAATTGCAAGACACCAATAATTTGCTGTTCATCTCCAACTAAAACGGAGGTGTGATCTTCACTTTCTGGGCTACTTGGACTTAAATTTGTGTATTTTCCTAATTTATCGAGAGTGCTGAACCATTTTTTATTACCTACGTGTATAAGCTCACCATTTATTTCAGCAACTGCACCTCTGCCTGGAAGAGCACGGAAGTTTGTGGAGGGGTCAATGTTCAAGCCATTTGTGCGCGCATGGGTCACAATCGCTCGGGCTATTGGGTGCTCGCTCAATGACTCAACTGAAGCAGCGAGTCTTAATATTTCATCTTTTGTTGAGCTGTTTGTTGATTGAATTCCTGCAACAATCAAGTTGCCTTCAGTAATTGTACCAGTTTTGTCAAATGCGACTGCCTTAATGCGAGAAAGATTTTCTAGAATTGCCCCACCTTTTACGAGAACTCCTCGTCTGGCTGCCGCTGCAAGTCCGGAAACAAATGTGACCGGTGTAGAAATTACAAAAGCACACGGGCAGGCTATCATCAATAGTGCTAAGGACCTGTAAATCCAAACCGACCAGCCAAGCTCAGAAAATAGAGGGGGTATCGTAGCCACCAACACTGCCACACCGACGACTATTGGCGTATAAACGGCAGCAAATCGATCAATCGATGTTTGCACCGGAGCACGTTGCTCTTGTGCCTGTTTGACCAACTTCATGATGCGAACAAGGGTTGTATCACCCGGTGATTTAGTTACGGTAATTTCAAGGGAACCATCGAAATTTATTGATCCGGCAAGCACTGTGTCGTCAACAGCTTTGGGAACAGGAATTGATTCGCCAGTGATAGAGGATTGATCCACTGAAGAGCTACCATTACTTACCATCCCATCAAGCGGGATCATATCTCCAGGCTTGACAAGAATTACATCACGTTTTTTTATTTGATCCACTGGCAGGATGACCTCTTCGTCATTCCGTAGTAGCGTAGCGGTCTGTGGTGCGAGTTTTATTAGGGATTCGATTGCTTTGCGGCTTCGACTGATGCTGGCTGCTTCAAGCCAGTCGGCGATGGCAATTAATACCACAATCATGCCAGCTTCTTCCCACTCACCGATAAGGATAGCTCCGATAACAGCGATGAACATGAGAAAGTCCATGTCAAGATTAAAATTGCGTATCGCGATAATACCTTTACGAGCGATAGGCTTTCCTGCAAGAGCAATAGCGAGGAAAATAATCGTGGTATGAAGGAAAGTGCTCATCGCTGCCAAGCGAACAATAATGGCAGTGGCGATTAAGATTGAGGAGACAGTTATTAAAACCATTTTCATATTCCAAAACGGTGGTTTGTCAGACTCTTCCTTTAGAGCTTCCTTTTGTTGGGGTCTGTCCAGCGTGGAAGCCGAATAGCCAGTGGCTTTGACCTTATCAATTATCTCCACGCCCAAAGCGATGGGAGAAGTTACTGTCATGGTTTCGTTCATAAAGTTGATGTTTACATCTTCCACACCATCAACTTTACTCACGGCATTCTTTATCGAAACGGCACAATTCGGGCAGCACATTCCCTCTATGCTGTATTGTTTGGATTTTATGTCAGTTACTGCATTCAATGGTAATATTAGGCGCTAACCTTTTCAACATCTTTTAATACAGTACTTATAACGCCATATACTTCATGCACAATTTTTGTTATTTTAGGATTATCGATGGCACCTATCATAACTTTTGGATTCATAGCGGCAATGATACGATGATCGCCATCATCCCATATTAAAACGTTGCATGGTAGAAATACACCTGCAAAATCGTCTTCACTTAATGCGCGATTGGCAAAAGGCGGATTGCATGCACCCAATATCTGGTAAGGCTTAAAGTCAACATCTATTTTTTCCTTTAAGGTTTGGGTAACATTGATTTCTGTCAAAACTCCAAATCCATTCTCTTTCAGCTTTTCGGTAACAACCTCGATGGCACGATCAAATTCCAGCGATATTTTTATTTTTAACGCATATCCTGAGACATGATCCATAATAATTTTCCTCTGTTGTAAAATATTAATACAATTGTAATTAACTAGACATTGTATTTAAGTATTAATTTGAATATAAATGAAAATACAATTTAATGTAAACCAAGTTCTATTCGCGAGCGTGATCCCGCGCTACAGCGAGCAGTGCTGATACATGGGTGTCTGCCAAAGAATAAAAAGTCAATTTTCCTTTGCGTCGAAAACGAACGAGATTGTATAGACGCAAGGTTTTTAGGTGATGCGAAACTGACGATTGTGAAAAGCCAGTTAAAGTAGCTATATCACTGACACACAGCTCACCCTCCTGAAGCGCTGTCACTATTTTAAGACGTGTAGGATCGCTGAGCACTTTAAAGATATCAGCCATTGCTTGAATGACCGCTGAGGGTTCCAAGGCGTCGAGAATCCTTTGCGTCTGCTCGCGGTCAAGAAATCGTGCTCGCTGTTTTTGTTCAGCATCTTGATCAATGTATGATTGTATGCTCATATGTACATGTTAAGATATAAAACAAAATATACTTTGTCAAGTAGATTTTATCATATTAGAGAGGGACTGAATAATTGGTATAAAATTGCTCTATCATGGCATAAGACGCTGTTAATCATAAATTGCTTTCAATGTTGGGTAATTATGCTTAATTTAGGCTTTGTAAGTTATAGAAAATTATATTAAGGTATATTAATGCGAATAGAGAGATCAATTCGTGAGATGGCAATTTGGGCTGAAAAAATGCAACGATTTGGCAAGGTAGTAGGTCTTTTACCAACCATGGGAGCACTTCATGGTGGGCATTTAAGCCTAATGAAATTACTTGAAGATCGTTGTGATATCAGGGTTGCGAGCATTCTTGTAAATCCACTGCAATTTGGTGAAAACGAAGACCTTGATAAATACCCTCGAAATGAAGAAAGTGATATTCAGAAATTAGAAGCTCAGGGCTGTGATGTGGTTTTCATTCCATCGCCGGAGCGTATGTTCACAGATAATTTCAGCACATTCATTGATGAAGACACTCTCAGTAATGGTCTTTGCGGAAAGTACCGACCCACCCACTTTAGAGGTGTTACAACAATCGTGAACATGCTTTTTAACCTGACTAAGTGTAATGTTGCTGCCTTTGGTCTAAAAGATTTTCAGCAGGGAGTGGTGATCAGGCGCATGATTGAAAATCTATTTATGCATGTAAACTTGGTGTTTGGTGATACGGTTCGCGAAGTTGACGGGGTTGCGATGTCATCTCGTAACACTTTGTTAACCAGCACCCAGCGTAAAGCTGCCACAACAATTCCAGCTTCATTAAATTGGGCACGCGATCAAGCGTTGAATAGTGTTGAGCAGGCATCAGAGATTATACATGGGGTAGAGGCGATGTTGACGAATGATAATGAAATAAAAGTTCAATACATCGAAATTGTTGACCCGTTGACTTTAGCTCCTGTTGAATATATCACGACCAAAGCTCAACTTATGATAGCTGTCCATTGCGGATCTACCAGATTGATCGACAACATTGAAATAGGCATGAATTCACAATCAAAACAATTAATAATGGTATGATGAAACATAATTATGATTCGTTCGTTACAATAATTATGGCAGCAGGGGTGGGCAAACGCATGCGTTCTAACCTTCCCAAGGTGCTACATCCATTGGCTGGGCACTCACTTGTTCATTATGTAATAAAACTCACGCAGGATATGGGGTCGAAACGCACAGTGCTGGTGATTGGACATGGCAGAGAACAGGTGATTGAGCAGACCAGAAAATATGGTGTTGAGTGGGCTGTGCAGGAACAGCAACTCGGTACAGGTGACGCTGTAATGGTTTGTTATGAGGCACTGAAGGACTACGATGGTAACGTATTGATCTTGTCAGGAGATGTGCCCCTACTTCGACCAGAGTCAGTTAGCGAGGCATTTAATGAGCACGATTCAACACAAGCATCCGCCACAGTATTTACCTTCTTGCCGGATGATCCGACAGGATATGGCAGGATAATCCGCGGTAATGATGGCGAAGTTCTGCGAATAGTAGAGCACAAGGATGCTTCCGAGGATGAGCGAGTGGTGAACGAAGTAAATGGTGGAATTTATATTATTAATTCCAAGCAATTATTTATAGCTTTAGGAAAAATTTCAAACAAGAATAAGTCCGGCGAATTCTATCTTACAGACACATTGGAAATCATACGACAAATGGGAATGCGAGTTTCGGCTTACATTGTCAAAGACCCGATTGAGATGTCTGGAGTAAATGATAGTGAACAGTTGAAAGAGTTAGAAAAATATTATTTAGACAACCGTGTTAAACAATAATATAATTTATTATGCGTTCATAGTAACGCGCATGTATTGACATTTGAGTCCTAAAATGTTACCATTTATGTTGGTATGAATCCGTTGGGGGAATATAATAAATGAGGATTTACAATTGAAACAGATATTTATTGCAATAGTGTTGCTGGTTTCTGTCGTAGTTTCTACTGCGGCACCAACAATGATTGATAAGAGACCTTCGGTCAAAGACTGGATCGGGGGAATGGGGCGTAGCTCTGCGGGGCTAATTGATCCATCTCGGCTGACCGTGAATCACGGGGTGTCATTTGGAGCTTCTTTTGGTGGTGGAAGCTCCCTTATGAGCGGGCTGTATCAAACTCATTTGAAGTACCAATTGTCTAATCCATTGACGCTCTCTTTGTCACTTGGGTTGCAAAATCTAAAATATGGTGATAATCCTGTAGCTCAAAATTCTATTATTGCGGGTTTCGGTATTGACTATAAGCCAACTAAAAACTTCCATCTGAGACTACAGATGCAACAGATACCTTTTGGGTCATACCTAAATCGTAATCTAAATCAAACCAACGGTTTTGGAATAATGGAAAGCAATTTTCTCACTCCTTGATACTTACTTAAATTATCTAAGGATGAGACCGAGATTAATTGCTCGGTCTTTTTTTTTAGTTTTTCTTTGCAAGTTGTATTATTAAGAGTAAAGATACTTGAATTCCAAGAGTTTATATTAAATTAACTGGCAACATTAGCGGGTGAGGTTAATTAAATAATTTACTCACTAATTATCGTCAGAAATTGAGATAAAAGAAAAAAATATGAGCCCTACACCACGACAAATTCCTCGCTCAGGCGAAGGAGATAGTGACCGGAAATTACGCTCTCGGCTGGATATACTAATAGCTTTAATGGTGGTCCAGATCATTCTTTCGATTGGATTGTGGGTAGATAGACCACGCCAGGAATTGAAGACAGACGCAGGTGTTGCAAAGCCAATAACCGAAACACAGGATATTATAAATGATTCCGCTAAAGAGTTGGCTGATGAGTACACCGAAGAAGCTGATCACCCAGAACTGATTCCAACCGAAGAACTTGGAAGAATTGACTGGTCAAGCTTAAAAATTGATGTGCTGAACGGTTGTGGTGTGGCTGGGGTTGCTGCCAAAGCCGAAAAATGGCTGGTAAAAGGGGGGTATAAAGTGCGGATCACTGAGAACGCAGACAGGCATGATTATGAGTTTAGCTTTTTACAGGATCGCAGCGGGCATCTTGATGCAGCCATTGAATTGGCTGGAGCCTTAAAAATTTCACCCGACCAGATTCAAGAGCTGAAGGGTACACCATCGCCATATACTGATCTTACGTTGGTTCTTGGCAAAGATTATAAAAGGTTATTGTTTGTCAAAAAGCGCAAATAAGATTATACAAACTCGTACTGCCGTCAGAAGAGCCGCGCTCTTTGCATCTGAGAAAAAGGCTATTGATATTAAAGTCCTCGATCTCAGAAAGCTGACAGACTTTACAGACTATTTTATCGTCTGCTCAGGTGTCGTTGATGTTCACGTTAAAACAATTCATGAGCATATACATGCGATGATGTCGGCTCAAGGATGGCGAGCAAAACACGTTGAGGGAACTATGGGATCAAAGTGGATATTAGCTGATTACATTCACTTTGTGGTCCACGTCTTCCAACCTGATGCTCGAGGCTATTACGCCGTCGAGAAGCTTTGGGGCGACGCCCCACTTGTGAACATAAAGGGTGTGACCGACCAGAAATGAAGTCGATAGATCGCGAGATTATCTCAGTATTCAAAGACATTGTTAGAGAAAAGGGATACTCTGCCGATGATGTGCTACTCGAGATCCCTCGCAACAGCGACCACGGAGATTATTCCAACAATATCGCCATGAAGCTGGCGAAATCATTGAAACGAAACCCACGCGAAATTGGCACAGAGCTGGCAGAGGCTTATCCAATAGACTCAGAAATTATCAGCAAAGTCGATATTGCGGGTCCAGGGTTTATAAACTTTACCATTGCGCCAACCTTTTTACATAATATGCTGCGTGAAATTGTTACGGGTAAGGGTGAGCTTTGGGATTTGAATGAGGGCAATGGTGAACGCTGGCATTTTGAGTACGTCAGTGCAAACCCAACCGGACCGCTTAATGTGGTTTCGGCTCGGTCGGCTTCGGTGGGAAGCGTGTTGGTTAATGTGTTTAATAAACTCGGATATCAGACTCACAGCGAGTTCTATGTTAATGACATTGGTGGTCAGATTCGCAAACTTGGAGAATCTACGAATGCGTGGTGGGATGTCTTCGATGGAAAGACCAAAACTACAATTATACCAGAGGGTGGTTATCACGGTACGTATATTGAGGAATATGCTGAATTAGTAACTCAGCACATTAGGGATGAAATTGCACAAAAATACCCTGAAGTTGGTCAGAGTTATTACGAACAACTTGGGTACATAATTTCTGCTAGTATTCAAGCAGATCAACGAATATCCCTTTCTAATTTTGGCGTGGAATTTGATCGATGGTTCTATGAGCATGACCTAAAAGAAGCAATTGACCCCATTGGGCAATGGCAAAATGAGCCTACTCCCGATTCTGTTTATGAAGAGGTTGTCAACAAAGGTCTGACATACAAAAAAGACGGCGCAATCTATTTCAAAGCCAGTGAATTCGGCGACAGCGAAGACCGTGTCCTAAAAACTTCTGCAGGTAGATATACATATATTGTAGCAGACATTGCCTACCACCTGCGCAAACAAAGGCATAGCGACCAAGCAGTAAACCTGCTCGGTCCCGACCATCATGGACACATCCTACAGTTGAAGAGTGCGCTGAAAGCACTGCTTGGCGACAAAGCCGACTTTTTTCACCCGATTATTATTCAACAGGTCAACCTGAAACGCGATGGCAAACCGATAAAGGTTTCTAAGCGGGCAGGTGTGGGAGTTACGCTCGATGACCTGATTGAAGAAGTCGGAGTGGATGCTTCACGCTTTTACTTCCTCATGCGCCGGACATCATCGTCATTGGACTTCGATCTGGAGCTTGCCAAAAAGCACACCGAAGAAAACCCTGTTTATTATGTTCAATATGCTCATGCACGGATTAGGTCGATTTTACGTCACCCCGATGCTTTGCAATATTTTGGCGAGCAGGGTGTGAGCTATGATAAGAAACCAACTTTGATTGAGTGGAACGACGAATTTGACTTGAGCTTGCTTGTCGAGAAAGAGGAGCTTAATCTGCTTAGAATAATGGCAAGATTTCCTTGGACTCTGCGTGCAGTTGTTCGAGCTATTGATCCTCAGCCACTTACGACTTACCTTATAGACTTAGCAAAGGCATTTCATCTGTTTTACGCTCACTGTCGAGTGATCGGAGATAGTAAGGCATTGTCAACCGCACGACTCATACTTTGTCTTGGGGTAATCTCAGTGTTGAAGGAAGGGTTAGAGTTGGTAGGGGTCCAGGCACCGTCACAAATGTCACAATAAACAACCTACTTTATAGATCGTTTATTGTGAATGGTCTAAAGAACTTAAAATTTTATAAAGGATAAAACATAGAGCCAGGAAAAATAGTCGCTGTCGGCTCGGCAGCATTTGACACAATACAGACACCGTTTGGACGAGCAGAATATACCGTAGGTGGCTCCGTATTCTATATCGGTGCATCGGGTGGTCTTTTTGCACCCATTCATGTGGTGGCAATTGTCGGGGATGACTTTAATTTTGATGACATAGAGTTTTTGAAAAGTCGAAATGTCAATCTCGATGGTTTAGAGGTTGCTGATGGTCAAACCTTTCATTGGGAAGGTCTGTATCATGAGAACATGAATATGCGGGATACGATCTCCACTGATCTTGGAGTCTTTGAGGGGTTCGATCCCAAACTTCCTGAATCTGCAATTAATGCAGAGTTCCTGTTGCTTGCCAATATCGATCCGGCATTGCAGCTAAAAGTTCTGGATCAAATCAAAAGTCCACGCTTGATCGCTTTTGACACCATGAATTTTTGGATCGAAGGACGACGGGCTGAAGTTGAGGAAATGATCAGTAAGGTAGATCTGGTAATTCTGAACGACGAGGAAATATTTCAGTTGACAAATGTATATTCGCCTCTTGCTGGAGCTAAAATGTTGTTGGAAATGGGACCAAAATTTATCGTGATAAAAAAAGGCGAACATGGATCGATGCTGGTCACCGAAGATTCAGCACCATTTATCTGCCCCGCCTACCCGGTCGAATCACCCAAAGATCCTACGGGTGCAGGTGATACGTTTGCTGGTGCGATGGTTGGATACCTCGCTGCGACCAACGACATATCACCTTATAGTTTGCGTCGTGCAATGGTCTATGGCTCGGTCGCAGCATCATTTACAGTAGAAGAATTTGGTTTGGATCGTCTAAAAGACATTGGGATGAATGATTTGGACAGTCGCTTTCGTGACCTCCAAGGAATGTGTGAATTTTAAGTCAAAAATTATTATTGCGGCTGTATGAGCCAAAAATTATTAGCATTAACTAAAACATAAATTGTTAAAAATTATCGAAAATTTGAGGGGAAAATGAAATATACAATAATATTGCTAACAGTAATATTGTTCGCTACCACTGGTTGTTTATCGCCGGAAATGCGTTCAGCGAAAATTGCACTCAACGAAAAAGAGTACGATCGCGCAATTGAAAACCTGGAGAGAGAAATTCAGCGTATGCCTGGTAATGCAGAGGTGTGGTTTCTAAAAGGTTATTCCTATGAAAAGCTTAATGACTGGATAAACATGTCTGAGTCATATGTACAATCGAAAGAAATTTCTGATCAATTTCAGGAGGAGATTGATTTTAGCATATCCAAGCTTGTCAGTCGATATTACAAACGATCTATGATGTACTTCGATTCATCCAATTGGGACACTGCATTGATATATCTCGATACAGCGATTATCATTGACGAGGGTAATTACAGAATTTATCGGCTAGCTGCCATAACTGCCTACCGCGGCGAGATGGACGAAAATGCAATAAATTTCTGTATTGCCGCAATCGAGCGTGAACCTTCAATTGCCGAAGCTCGTGCAGAGATGGAAGAAAATGAGAATATTACATCACCTGACTATAACATGGAAAGTCGCCGTGTTCTGATAGATACATACAACAAGAACAAGGATTGGGATAAAGTTATAGAGTGGTCTGATAAAATAATGGACCGTGTCGAGGAGACTGATGGAGATCCAAACGATTATTTAAGTGCCCATGATGCTATTATATCAGCCTATGAAGCTTTGGAGCAAAATGAGAAAGCAGAGCAGGTAATATTGAAAGCAATGGAAAAATTTCCCGACAATTTACAATTGCGCTTGAATCTTGCTACTTATAAAACCCATCGTGAAGATTATCAAGGTGCGATTGAGGTCTTAAAGGGTGTTCTGTTGATCAATCCAGATAATGTTTACGCCAATTTTACGATTGGAACAATTTATATGATGGGCAAAAATTATAAAGAGGCAATAAATTACCTTGCAAAAGTAATTGCTGAAGAAGCTGAAAATGTATTAGCTCTGCAATATCTTTTTTCCGCATATTACCATACTGACCAGAATGAAAAAGGCAGTGAGATCAAGAAAAGATGGGAAAAGGTAAAGTAATTAGGATCTGTTTAAACCAATTATTGACAGAACATAAATTATGAGTCTTGAGTCCACAGAAGAGCTTAAACGCAAGATTACCGAGGCTGGAGCTGTCCCCAAGCATATTGCATTCATAATGGACGGAAACGGTCGGTGGGCACACAAGCGAAAATTGCCGAGAATTGCCGGTCACAATCAGGGCGTTAAGTCAGTGCGGAAATTGGTGGAAGTTGGTCCTGAAATTGGTGTTGATGTAATGACCTTTTACACTTTCTCTGCCGAAAACTGGCGGAGACCAAAATTTGAAGTTACCGCTCTGATGAAGCTATTGCTGGATTCAATAAACAAAGAACTGGAAGATTTGAAGCGGAAAAACGTCTGCCTAAAGGTTATCGGTGATTTACAAGCTCTGCCAGAAAAACCAAGACAGGCATTGGAAAAAGCAGTAGATGAAACAAAATCCAACAGTGGTTTAATATTAGTACTTGCCATAAGTTATTCTGGTCGAAGTGATATTGTCAGGGCTGTGAATCGAATTGTCAACAGTCATATTAAAAAAATAGACGAAACCAGCTTCGGGGATTATCTGGACACTTCCGGTTTACCCGATCCCGATCTTTTAATAAGAACCTCGGGTGAAATGCGACTGAGCAATTTTTTACTATATCAATTGGCATATACTGAAATTGTAGTTACAGACACATATTGGCCTGACTTTTCGCCTGATCAACTCTATCGGTGTATAGCAGAATACCAACAACGCGAACGCAGATTCGGTAAAACAAGTGAGCAAATTAACATTGACTGAACTAGGTCAACCATCAGAGAATAATTTACGGGCTAAACTCAGCGATTTGTTAAAAGCAGATCGATGGGTGGAAGCACAGCATTCCACAGTAGCTCCTGTAACAAATGTGGAAGTGCAAAGTCTATTGAAAAACTTTCCGGGGTGTGTTATGATTGTGGGCAACGGAACCGAATTCTCGCCTGACTTCGATCCCGGCAAAGACACGCTTATCTTGTTGACACATGAATTGAACGATAATTGTGAAATTTCACCGGGAGATCAGACCATTTCGGTAAGCTGTGGTCGGTCAGTTGTAAATATTAATTTGCTGTTAGCAGAAAGCAACTTCATAGTTCCTGCTTTGGCGAGATTCAGGTCGGGCACCATCGGTGGTCGTCTTGCCACCACACCATCCTGCTCTCAGCAGGGAAATGACGATGAATGGATGCACTATTTGCTTGGGTTGGATGTAATTCTCCCCTCTGGCGAGCTACTATCTATGGGTAGTAGGTGCATTAAGGACGTTGCCGGATATGATCTGAAGCATATATTTACTGGCAGTCGTGGTACGGTAGGTATCATCGTTTCCGCAATCTTCCGTTGTAAACCTATTGAGTCGATTCAGTGGGAAGATCCCGATTATCATCGCCCAAATACTAAAAAGTTTGACCCACAGTGGAAACGTATTCTCGATCCTCTTGGTCGAATGCACTCTGGTGCCTGATCCCCTGCACCGAGAATACAAATAGGTAACATTAACTCATGGGAGTTAAATGGACTATTTATAATTTGTTGCGTTCCATCAGACGCTTCGTTGTAAAACTTACCTTAATTGCTGCAATTTCTTTTATTTGTGTTATTGCCATATGGAAGGGATTTCGAGCTGATATAAAATTAAAGTATGTTATTGAAGAGCAATTAGCCGCAGTTACTACCGATTCAATGGTTATCGGAAGCCTACAGCTTTTCCCAACAACACTCCAACTCCAAGACGTGGTAATATATAGGGGTGGCGAACAATTGCTTTCTATCGTGAAGTGCAAAGTAAGATTTTCACTTTTTGGATTGATTAACAGTCAAGGTAATTGGGCTAATACGATCTACAATGTCGAGTTAATTAATCCACAGTTAATAATTCGCCAGTCTGACAGCTCGAAATCTATTGATTTGAGATCAAATTTATATTCTAAGCAAATCTATCAAAAGTTCAAATTAATAACTCCATTAAGCAAGATAGAAATTACTAATGGAAGCGCGGTAACTGCCTCCGATAAGAGGGATATGTTTGAAGAAATTAATATTGAATTTGCCACAAGTGTTGATAATAAATTACAGATTCATGGCAATGGAAAATTAAGTATAATCGCTGGAACTGAGGTAAATTTTATTGGTGAAATTGATATTCCGGCAGAGGAACTGTTATTAGATATCACTATAAATAATCGTGATATGTCCAATATGTTTAATGGTGATGCCACAGCAGAATCGGCAATGCTTAGTAATATCAAGGGTTGGTTTCAGGGCAGCATTGAAATCCGTGGTAGAGATCAGCTCGTTGTTACAGGAAATATGGTCGCACACGATTTTGAATTGAACTATGGCGAATCAATAAGATTAGGACTGACAAAGTTTAACGCACAGCTGTTTGGAGCAAGCGTCAATTTTGAAGCTGATGCAATTCTGAATGGTCTGAAAATACCTCTACATGGCGAGGTAACTGATGTATTTAATCAAAGTTGGCAACTGACAATTTCCGAGGATGGTCTGAATATTTCTGATTTTAACTGGTCAAAGCCGGAACGAAGTTTCCTTTCAGGGTATGTTGATCTAAAAGCCGATATAATAGGCAAAAATTCTGGATACCAGGGGACAGTGAGCGTCAAATCCAAATCTGCTAAAGTTAAAAGTATTCCAATTAATGACATAACAGTGGAGCTTTCGATTGAAGACGGGATTACCCTGATTGATAATTTTCATGCAAGCATTTATGGTTCAGAGGTTGAATTGGGTGGATTTGTCAATATGGCAAGTGGCGAGAACAGAATTGACTGGTTTGTGGATAAGGTAGTTACCTTTGATAAAAAATATAGTTGGCTTGGGTTGGATAGCAATTATGTGTCTGTAGTTGGTGCTCTAAGCGGAATTTCTGGGGAGGTAATCGGATCGGGTAATTGTGAAATTCTAAATTCAATGGGCGAGAAACTTATAGCATGGAATTTCGATATAGATGGGTACCAAATTTTTGGACAATTCGAGACCGTTCAGACGGATGTTTCAGGCGAGTTTCAAGTAGATTTATCCCATTCCCAGCCCACGGTTTTGATCACGGGAAAAAACCCGCACCGAATTATTAAAAGCACGAAGTATGGCAAGTTTGTCAATGATAAATTTCACCAATATGTGATGGATTACAGGATTGAGGGTGATCTGAAAAACTATGATTATAGTTTAAAATTAGCAGCTACAGATGACGAAAATTCCCTTTCCATCAAGGGAAACATAGATTTTTCAGACCCCAAGCGATTGAGCCTGATTGGTTCTTTAGATTTAATAATGCCACCATCTAATCCGTCCACGAAAATTTTAAATAGAAAATTATCTGGTGGATTCAAATTCGTTTATGAGGGCGATAGGCTAACTATAATTAATATGGATCTGTGGGGCGAAAGCGGGGACACATTAGCTACTGTCATTGCAGATATTGGAATGAAAAACAGCAGTTCAAACAATTTAGACCTAAGATTGTTTGAGCTACCCATATTAGACATATTCAGATTTTTCTATCCGGATAGGGTGCCAGCACTTGTTGGAATGATTGGAGGTAGCTTAACTACACATGGATTGCAGAGTGATTATAATTTTCATTGTAGTCTCAAAACCAAAAATATACCACCTTACAACCTCAGGCTAAACGGAAATGCTGATGGTAAAAAGATAAGCATTGATAATTTATCCTTGGAAAATGATGAATCGAGGAAAATGCTTGGGCTTAAGGGCGCGATTGATCTTTCGACCTTAACCGTCGATGGCATGACTATTTCAGCTGACGATCTGAATTTAGATCATATATTAACGGCAATATCCAATTCAGATTCTTCAAGCTTTGGCGGAAGCTTAAATTTACTGGCACATGTCGAAGGAAATCTACCGTTTCCCAGTATAGATATGAATGCACATATTGCAGGAGCATCTATTCATAATATGGATGGATTTTGGGGAAATTTGCATCTTGTTTCAGATGATAGTACATATTCCATACAAAAAATGGATATTGGATTAAGATTGAAAAAAATGGCAGAGATTGATGGTTATTTCTATCTTAATTCTAAAAAATATAATTTTGACATGCTAAGCACGGAACATGATGTAAAAGATTTTGTTCAGTTATTAACAGGTCGCTCTAACATTATTTCCGGCGATTCGCATATCAGGGCTAATATTAACAATAACGATTTAGTGCATAAGTTGTCAGTGGATGTTGTAGTAAATTCTGGAAATTTGGGAAAAATGGGATTTGATGAGCTCTATGGCAGCTTTTTAATTGACAGTATAGGTACCAAATTCGTCACTTTGTCGATTGATACACTTGGAATAGATTGGGGAAATTTCGCTGGGCGAGTAAGTGGTATTGTGCCACTGAACCCAATCAGAAAATTGAAAGTATCCGGTGGTATCAGCGGTGAAATCATGTCATTTCTGCCTCGAATCAGTGGATTTTTTAGCAAGCCTATTGGAGGGGGATCATTCGAGTTTAAGGCGGGCGGGACAATAAAAGAACTTTATATAGAGCGTGCAAATCTGCGGATTTCTAATGGGTCGATAAAATTGAAGGATATTGTCAGCGAAGTAACATCGCTGGATATTAATTTGACCTTAGACTCCACTGGTGTCATAGATGTTTTGGATTTCCATGGTGAGGTAGAGGGCAACCCATTTTATATATCAAATAGGTTCCCTGTTATAAATGAAGTGGATACTACATATTCGTTTACAGAAAATCAACAAGGTGAAATAGAACAGAGCATTGTAATTAACAGATACAATCTTGGTATTATTCAGTTTGCGACCGCAGAGAAAGGAATATGGGCTCGGATTCCTGGATTGATGGAGCGGGAATGGGGAGGTTATTTCATTTTCAGCGGGATGGATGAAAGTACTCCAATTGAATTTAGTGGACCGGCATCCAAGCCTTTTGGTACCGGGAAAATCAAAGTACGAAAAGCTCTAATCACCTATCCATTTGTCCAGAAAAAAGGATTGAAGCTAAAGCAGTTTCCTGCTGCGATAGTATCGCTATTAACCCGGATGGATTGGGAGGCTCAAGTTGTTCCTGAGTGGGGATGCAATTATGTCAGGGAAATTTCCGGCTTAAAAGATATGCCGTTTTATGATGAGTTTCAAAAAAATGTTTCATCCTCAATGTTTAATCTTGATCTAAAGCTTTATCTTGATTTGGAATTAGATCCGAGCCCCGAAGGTTTATACTTTTCTGGAAGCATTGCCGACAGCTTTCAAATTGCGGGGGAGCTTCGCTCGACGAGGGGCAATATTGAATATCTGGATATGAAATTTAGCGCAAATGAAATAAAAGCTGAGTTTAATCAATCAGATCTGAATCCGTTGATTTATGGCTCTGCGGTCACGACTATAATCGACACAGCGGGAATACCAAGGGATATCAGAATCGAAACTCGCAGAATTGCCGGTGAGGTGCTGGGGGAATAAAAATAATCCAAGATGCTCCTGCAAGGTGGGAAAATCTGAAGGTCGTGTTCGAGGATGATCAAAATGATTCTCAAGAGCATATTTTAGCGTTACTCGGATATGCCCCTGAAACCCTTGATAAAAAACTTCCGGGACTTGGGGGATCAATTGTTGAAAGGGCTGTCCCAATAAAGAGATATACGCGTAAACTCGAAAGGCAGCTTGAGAGATGGCTAAATGTGGATCGAATCGATATAGATCCGACAGTAACGCAAAATATAATTCAACAGCAGATAAGCGCAGTCACGAGTGACTTTCGATACGGTAATCAGGACGGTAATTATTTGCAAGTTTTTGATCAATCCAGCGTATCACTGGGCAAATATATTACCAGAGATATATATGTCTCATATACTGGTCTGCTGAGAAACAGTGCGGATAAATATAATTTCACACGACTTGGGATGTTACACAATTGGGACCTGCTGCTCAGACTGTGGCAAATAGCTCCAGACCTTAACTTTAATTACCGTTATCAATATGATAGTATTGCCGAGCATAGTGATCAAAGCTTTCGTATTCGGATAAATTTTACGTTCGATATATAAAAGTTCTGAATAACAGTTTCTTCAAGTCAATTTAACATCTGAATATAATTATGTTTTGATGAAATAAGCAGGCTGAAAGCTATTGTGCGATACCAAAACTTGATTAATTAGAATAAGCATTATACATTATAAGACTATGCCAAAATATATTATAGTTATGTGGTTTTCCCTTGTGGCAGTTGTCTGTACAAGCGAATTCCTCCGAGCCCAACAGGCTCCAGATATTACCTTACTCGGTTTGTCAGTAGTTGGAAATCAGCAGGCTGATGCCGGATTGATTGTTGCCACCAGTGGCTTGGTTGTTGGTGAGCAACTTAAAGGCGAAAAAATACAGACTGCAATCCGCCAGCTCTGGAAATTGGAGCTGTTCAGCGACATAAAAGTTATCGCTGATAATGTTACTACTGATGGGGCTTTTTTGATAATCAGAGTCAAGGAATTTCCACGGTTAGAATTGATCGACATTGGTGGCGGGAAAAAAATTGGCAAAGATGATATAGAAGAGGTTATCGATTTATTGCCTGGTCAGGTATTATCACCATCAGTGCCAATTCTATTAAAACGCAAACTCGAGGTGCTCGCTGAAGAAAAAGGTTATCTTCTTGCTGAGTTTACGATTGAGGTGCGAGATGGATCCGAAGACAATTTGAAGATCTTGCATATCCGAACTAAGGAAGGGCAAAAAGTTAAAATAAAGTCCATCTTCTTCACTGGCAATCTCGCATACTCTGAAAAAAAATTGAGGAAACGATTAGATAACACCAAGCAAAAAGCACTGTTTAAGTCTGGAGAATTTCATCGAGATAAGTTTGAAGAAGACCTCAGCCTGTTGATAGATTTTTACCGTGAAAATGGCTATCGCGATGCCCACATTATTGGCGATACGATTTGGTATTCGGATAACCTCAAGCGGATGTTTATCGATATTCAAATTGAAGAGGGCAATCAATATTATTTTGGTAACGTTTCGTTCTCTGGTTCTGATCTGATAAACGAAGAGGAACTACGCCGTCAATTACTCTTTAAACCGGGCGAAGTATTCAACCAGGAAAAATACGATATATCGGTTCGCGAGCGATTGGGATCTCGCTTTTATGATCGTGGCTATATCTATGCACAAATTCAAGCCGCAGAGGTGCCGGTTGGTGGCGACACGCTTGATATAAATATTAATATAAATCCTGGCAATCAATTTAGCGTACGTGAAATTCACATCAGGGGCAACTCCAAAACACGGGAGAAAATCATTCGTCGCGAATTTGTGTTGAATCCAGGTGACACTTTTAATGTGTCAAAGCTGCGAAGGTCTGTGCGCGAAGTAATTATATTGAATTTCTTCGCTGATGTCAGACCCGATGTTGAGGATGTGAACGAGCGAGAAGTTGATTTGTGGGTCGAGGTTGAAGAAAAGCCTACGGATCAAGCGAATTTTTCGGCAGGATACAGTGAGCGGGATGGAGTTATTGGTGCGATTGGGTTTACAGCTCCTAATTTATTCGGTACGGGTCAAAGACTAAGCCTTGACTGGAATTTTGGTCAAAGATATTCTTCGTTTTCCATAAGCTATACTGAACCGTGGCTATTCGATACCGAAACGTTGGTAGGTGTCTCTTTTTATGATGTCAAACGCAGGTGGGTGGATGGCTTTTCAGAAAACCTGATCGGTGGATCACTGCGGTTTGGCAGAAGATTTCGCTGGCCGGATGATTATTTCCGAGGAGATTGGATCTACCGAATCGAACGCTCAAAATATTCCGAATTTTCCGCATCATTTCGTGAACGGAATGAGCGAAGTATTATTGAAGGTGATACCAGAACTTCTAATACCGTAACTCAGGTAGTAACTCGAGACAGTAGAGACTTCCCTGAGTTTCCAACTTCGGGATCTGTTGCGAGCCTGACAACAGAGCTTGCGGGCGGTATTTTTACAGGTGATAATTCATATCACAAGCATATATTTTCCTTGGAATGGTACGCACCATTCTTGCCCAAGATAGTACTTTACAATCAAATTCTGTATGGGTTTTTGGCGGGGTATTCGGAAGACCCAACGGACATTCCGCTACTGGAATACTTTTTCATGGGTGGGAGCGGATTGTCACTTGGTACACCGCTAAGAGGCTATGACGAGAGAAGTGTCGGTCCACATTCAAGTTCGGGCGGAAGTGCTCTTGGCGGAAAGTCACAGCTAAAGACATCTGTCGAGTTACGTGTAAATTTGGTGGACAACCCGACAATATATGGATTACTCTTCGCCGAAGCTGGCAACACATGGCTGAACTTTGATCAAACCGATCCCTATGACCTCAAGCGGTCCGTGGGTTTTGGCGTTAGGTTGTTTATGCCGTTGGTAGGTTTGATTGGCTTGGACTATGGTTACGGACTTGATTTTTTTGATCCCGTCACAGGTAAAAGAGTTGGACAGTGGAAACCGCATTTCCAATTTGGCAGACAATTTTAGTTTAGAAATTTACTGTAATGGTTGGCTAATTGGCTAACAATGCAGTCAACAAAATATTAGTTTATAATAACATTGAGGTTATTTGTGTTTAAGTTACGTTATGTTCTATTGATGATTTCAGTCATGGTAATACAGGGAAATCTCTGGGCTCAGGAATTAAAGATCGGGGTGGTTAATTCTGAGCTTGTGATTCAGAGCTATCCTCGTTTCAAGCAGGCCGAGGAGCAACTTGCGCGTGAGATGCAGGGTATGGAGGCAGAGCGAAAATCATGGATGGCGGATATGGAAAGACTAAAAGCATCCATAGGCGAAAAAGAGACTTCCCTCCGAGCAGGTCAAAACGTTATGTCCGAAAAACGCAAACAAGTGCTTCAGACCGAAATTGATTCTCTTTCAATGGATTATAGTATTCGATATAATGAACAAATGCAGTCAGAGCAGACAAAGTTTAATACTCGCCGTGCGGAACTTTTGTCAGAGGTTTTTGAAGAAGTTAATGGCGTAATTGAAGAAATTGGCGAGGAAAGTGATTTCCAATTAATTATCGATGCGAGCAATGGATCAATAGTCTATGCTAAAGATCCTGAGGACCTAAATGATCAATTGATCAAAAGGCTACAGGATAAGTGATGAAATTGATCCAGAAAAGAGAGGTTTCCAAATTAGAAAGCTACTTTTCGGGGAGCGATAAATTAATATCGCGCTTTTCAATTTGGATAAACAGAATTAAGTATTTCCAATTCATTGCGCTGTCAGGTTTTATTGTATCTTTATCAAGCTGTGCAGGCACATCGGGACTGAGTGGAAGCTCAGGAGAAGGTGGTGGGAAAAGATCAGGCTCTGTGCTGCCTTGGCAATCTGGAACGTTGAAAGTAGGTTACATTCGATCAGATATTATCAACAGGGATTACCCTGAATACCGGGATGCAGACAATGAATTGCAACATCAAAATCGCAAATGGATTCAGGAAGCAGATAAGCTGGAAAAGCTGATTCTCAAGAAGGAAAGGGAACATGAAGAATTATCCCTGATCTTGAGTGAAGAGAAGAGATTGGAAATCGAAACCGAAATCAAGACAAAACGTAAAGAACTGCAGAAATTTAAGAACGATACATGGTACACCGACAACAGCAGTTATGTACAGCGGCGGCGTGAGGTGATGGAGCCGATTGATGCTCGGGTTAATGACGCTATTTGGATAGTTGCAGAGCAGAAAGGTCTTGATATGGTGTTCGACACTATTGCGGGAAATGTTGTTTATGTGAAACCATCTCTGGATATTACTGAAGATGTATTGGAGGAGCTTTCACGATGAAAGTTAAGCCTACTACTACTGGCGAGCTTGCCAAACTGCTTGGTTGTGAACTGGATGGCGACAAAAACTTATTAATTAGAGGTGCAGCCACCATTGAAGAGGCAAAGCCGGATGAACTAACTTTTCTCGCTAATCCGCGCTATCGCAAGTATTTAACCTACTGCAATGCGGGTGCAATCATCATCACCAACGATGGTTCCGACACCAATGGCGTCGTTCGATTGGTCTCTTCAAATCCATATGAAGATTTCAAAAACGCAGTTGAGATTATTTATGGTGTAAACGATCCTGAAGTTGCTGTTGGAATTCATCCAATGGCTGTGATCGCAAAGGATGCCACTATTGGTGAGAACGCCAGCATAGATGCAAATGTAAGGATTAGTGGGGGGTGCAAGATTGGCTCGAATACTGTTATACAATATGGCACATATCTTGGTCGTAACACCGAGATCGGTGCAGATTGCGTGATTGGTGTTAATGTGAGCATCAGGAATTTTGTGAAAGTTGGTAATAGAGTGTTTATTGGGGACGGTAGCGTTTTAGGATATGATGGTTTTGGTTACATTCCCACCAAGGATGGATACGAGAGAATTCGACCGGTAGGTACGGTTGAGATAGAGGATGATGTCCACATCGGAGCCAATTGTTGTATTGACAGAGCAACAGTAGGTGCAACTCGAATTGCCAAGGGTGCCAAGTTGGACAATCTTATTCAGATCGCTCACGGTGTTCAAATCGGTGAACACACTGCAATTGCAGCACAGACAGGAATATCCGGATCTGCTAAAATCGGCTCATGGGTTATGTTGGGCGGACAGGTCGGAATGGTCGGGCACATTGAAATTGGGGATAAAATGGCGATTGGTGCACAATCAGGTGTTACCAAATCTTTTGACATAAGAGGATTGATTTCGGGGTATCCTGCTCGCGCTCATAACGAGATGAGGCGGATAGAAGCATCAACCGTAAGATTGCCTGAACTGTTAAAACGGGTCAAAAAACTGGAAAAAGAGATCAAATCAATAAGAGATAGTTCAAATTCTGAAAAATGAATAGACTCAGAGTAATAAATTGAGTGAATCGCTTAAACATCGCTTAATTGATCACGCAGGAATGGAGCGCACGATTAATCGGTTGGCCACTGAAATAGTAGAGGATAATCATGGCGTTCACAACCTTGCATTGATAGGAATCCGAACTCGTGGCGCACCATTAGCAGAGAGAATTGCGGAGAAGATTCAGAAGCTTGAGGGTCATAAGATTCCAGTTGGAGTATTAGATATTACACTCTATCGAGACGATTTCATGACATCAACTGGCATCCCGGAGGTAAAAGCTACCGAAATCCCATTCGATATTCATAATATGAATTTGGTTTTGGTGGATGATGTGTTATACACAGGTAGAACATCAAGGGCTGCTATTGAGGCGATCATGGATTATGGGCGACCGTCGATTATTCGACTTGCGGTATTAATTGACCGAGGACATCGTGAAATGCCCATTCAGGGAGATTTTATTGGGCGTAAAATTAACATCAGTCCCGGTGAGGCAGTAAAGGTAAAATTGACGCAAATTGATGATGTCGATGAAGTTGTAATTATTGAATCTGCCTCGACGGTTGGGGAAACTGATTGATGGCAGAAGGAATTCATAATCTACTGGGAATGAAAGGTCTTAACCGGGAGGTTATCACGACTATTCTCGGCACATCCGCAGAATTTCTAAAAATATTAGAGCGTCCAATTCCCAAAGTTCCATCTTTGCGCGGAATAACAATTGCGAACGTTTTCTTTGAGAACTCAACCCGCACTCGGATATCATTTGAACTCGCAGAAAAAAGACTTTCGGCGGATGTAATAAATATATCAGCGAGTGGTTCAAGTGTTTACAAAGGTGAAACGCTGTTAGATACGGTCCGAAACATTGAAGCGATGCGAGTGGATCTCGTAGTAATCAGACATTATGCTCAAGGGGCTTCAAAATTTCTCTCTGACCGCATTGAGGCAAAAGTTGTCAATGCAGGTGACGGATCGCACGAGCACCCCACACAAGCATTGTTGGATTTTATGACGCTCAGGCAAGAATTGTCAGAGTTTGAAGGGAAAAAAGTGTTGCTATTGGGAGATGTAACTCACAGCAGAGTCGCCCTCTCAAATATTTATGGACTTCAAGCACTCGGTGCTGAAGTAATGGTCTGCGGACCATCCACGCTGTTGCCACATTCAATAAGCGAACTCGGTGTAGAATCTTGCTATGATTTGGACGAAGCACTCAGTTGGTGTGATGCAGTAAACGTATTTCGACTTCAGATTGAACGTCAAAATGATGGTTTCATACCCACACTTCGTGATTATCAACGCAAGTTTGGTCTCACACGACAGCGTCTTGAAAAGGTTGGGCGAAAAATCACGGTGCTCGCACCCGGTCCTATGAATCGGGGGGTTGAGATTGATTCGGATGTTGCCGATGCACCGGGCTCAGTAATTCTTCAACAGGTAACTCATGGAGTAGCCGTCAGAATGGCAGTATTGTATTTAATTTCGGGAAAGGAAAGGGTGGATGAGTAAAGAGTCCCAGCCAGCTATCTCTGCTGACGGATTTAGGTGTACATTTGCAGATAACATGGCAATTCGGGGAGCGCGCCTGATAGATCCGTCAATTGACATGGATCAAGTCGCGGATATATTGATTGTAGATGGCAAAATTGCCGCCATAGGTAACATCCCAGACAATTTTGATGGTGATGTGATTGATGGCACGGGGTTGGTTGTTTGCCCAGGATTTTTCGATATGCATGTCCACTTGCGTGAACCCGGATTTGAGCATAAGGAAACTGTCGCGAGTGGATGTATTGCCGCTGTTGCCGGTGGCTTTACGGGTATCGCTCCAATGCCAAATACTAACCCGCCAATCGACAACCCGGGAGTAGTTAATTTAATTAGAAATGCTGCTGCCGACTACCCGGTTGATGTTTGCCCAATCGCTACCATTTCAGCCGACAGGTCTGGTGATACATTGGCTGAATTTGCCGAATTGAATGATGCTGGTGTCAAAGCCTTCTCTGATGATGGCTCACCGGTTCAATCAGCCAATTTGATGAGGTTGGCACTTGAATATGTGAAGATGTTTGACAGCGTGATTATTGAGCATTGTGAAGAACCTTCGCTCACACGTACCGGAGTCATGGACGAAGGAAAAATTTCTACAGAGCTTGGCTTACCCGGGTGGCCATCAGCCGCTGAGGATATTGACTCATACCGTGCAATCAGGTTGGCAGAGTATGTTGATAGCAGAATTCATCTGGCTCATGTCTCAACTGCAGAGACCGTCCGGCTTATTCGCGATGCCAAGGAACGTGGTGTAAGAGTAACGGGAGAGGCTACACCACATCATATGTCTTTGGATTCGAGTGTGATCATAGATTATGACACGAACTACAAGGTGAATCCACCACTCAGAACTCCAGCGGATGTTGAGGCTCTGATCGAGGGTCTGGCAGACGGCACAATTGATGCCATTGCCACCGACCACGCTCCGCACGCAACAGACGAAAAAGAGGTGGAGTTCATCCACGCACCATTTGGGATGATCGGGTTGGAAACAGCACTTGGGGTTGTGATTACTAAACTCGTTCAAACAGATAGAATATCGCTCATTCGGGCAATAGACGCTCTTTCTGTCGCACCGAGGAAAATAATGAGTCTTCCAGAGATTCCCATCAAAGTTGGTGCTGATGCAAATTTGACTCTGTTTGATCCAAATGAAAAATGGACCGTTGATAGGGATCAAATGAGATCGAAATCATCAAATACTCCATTTAATGGGTGGGAGCTAAGTGGCAGAGCCCGTGGTGTAATTAATCGTGGATTAGCTTGGATGCGCACCGACTGAATATGGAGATAAAATCACATAATCAGATTAGAAACTTTTGCATCATAGCACACATCGATCATGGTAAATCCACGCTCGCCGACCGGCTTCTTGAGCTTACCGGCGTAATCGATCCCATTACTGGTGCGGGGCAGGTTCTCGATGACATGGATCTTGAGCAAGAGCGTGGCATAACCATCAAAGCTCACGCAATCGCGATGGACTATACTCATCCAACAAAAGGTGAGTTCAAGCTGAACCTGATTGACACCCCCGGTCATGTCGATTTTAATTATGAAGTTTCGCGCTCGCTCGCTGCCTGCGAGGGTGCGATAGTGCTGGTTGATGCCTCGCAGGGTATAGAGGCGCAGACAATCGCAAACATATATCTTGCCATTGATGCTGATTTGGTTTTGCTGCCTGTGATGAATAAAATTGATCTTGAATCAGCGCAACTGGAAGAGACCCGCCAACAGATTGTCGATTTAATCGGCTGTGATCCTGATGATGTGATGGAAGTTTCCGCAAAAACTGGCGTAGGCACCCCAGGACTTCTCGACAAGATTGTAGATTTCGTGCCACCCCCGAAAATTAACAGTGAAGAACCACTTCAAGCTTTGATCTTTGATTCATTGTTTGATAATTATCGTGGGGCAATTGCATATGTAAGAGTGATAAGTGGAACTATTGTCCCCGGAATGGAAATATTTTTTCATTCTACAGGCAATTCCTACAAAGTTGATGAAGTTGGTCATCTTAGGCTGAAACGAGTTAAAACAAAAAGTTTGTCTGCTGGCGATGTTGGCTACATTATTCCAGGATGTAAGGAAGTGTCTGAAACGAGAGTGGGTGACACTATTGGCGATGCCTCAAATCGTCTTGAAAATCCATTACCGGGATATAAAGAACCGCGATCAATGGTTTTTTCCGGGCTATTCCCAGCGGATGCTGATGATTATGCAAATCTTCGTAGTGCTATTCATCGCTTGAAACTAAATGATGCTTCATTACAATTCGAGCCTGAAACTTCGACAGCATTAGGGTTTGGATTCAGATGTGGGTTTTTGGGATTGCTTCATCTGGACATTATTCAGGAGCGGTTGGAGCGTGAATATGGATTGAATCTCATTTGCACCGTTCCCAACGTTGAGTATCGCGTCACCAACATGGATGGCAGTACAAAGCTCATTGACAATCCGGCAAACCTGCCCGCTGTGCAGATGATAGATAAGGTCGAGGAGCCTATGGTAAAGGCTCAAATTGTTACTCAGTCCGAATTTATCGGGTCAATAATGAAGCTCGCCACTGACAGGCGTGGAGTGTACATCACCACCGAATACTTGGATGCAAATCGGGCAATTTTGGAATATAAATTACCACTGGCAGAGATAATTTATGATTTTTACGATTTATTGAAGTCAACATCTAAGGGCTATGCCTCGCTGGACTATGAAATCATCGGTTGGGAAAAAACTCTAACGGTACGGTTAGATATTTTAATCAATGGAGATCGGGTTGATGCTCTTTCGGTGATTGTCCACGAAGACAAGTCTTACGATTGGGGTAGAAAAGTTGTGGATAAGCTTGCCGGCATTATCCCTCGTCAGATGTTCTTGGTCGCTATTCAAGCATCAATCGGGGCGCATGTGATCGCTCGCTCAACGGTCAGGGCGATGCGTAAAAATGTTACGGCGAAGTGCTACGGTGGCGATATAACGCGAAAAAGAAAGCTTTTGGAAAAGCAAAAAGAGGGCAAGAAACGCATGAAAAAAATAGGTCATGTCGAAATTCCTCAAGAAGCGTTTTTATCCATATTGAAGTCGGATTAGATTTGCTTCTCCTGAACATTGCTCTGCATAATTGGAACATTATACGCTTTCAATTAGTATCCTTTATTAACAGCATGTCAGTAATCATTGTGAAAATTACCGATAATAATTCGTTTGGATACGAACTGCGTCGAGGGAATAATTATTAATCATGGAAGCGAATGTGAGTGAGAATAAAATGCCAGACAACGGTGCCAATGGATCGAGCCTTTCAAATAAACACCAATCTATGCTGTCCAGATTTAGAGCTTGGCGAGCGCAACATCGGGAAAACCTGAAGAAAAATCCTGTACTTGAATGGACTGAGCTTATTGTTTCAATTATTGTAATTGTCTTCTTGATAAGGTTGGTGGTTGTAGAAGCTTTTCGTATCCCCACAAGCAGTATGGAAGACACACTACTTGTAGGTGATTTTCTGTTAGTGAATAAATTTGTTTATGGCATAAGAACACCAGATTGGGTTGGTGTTCCGTTTACAAGAGCCGGCTTTTTTATACCGTTCCTTAGAACCCCAAGTTTCAAGGAGCCTGAACCGGGCGATATTATCGTTTTTCGCTATCCACGTGATCCTAATCTGGCGTACATAAAGCGATGTATCGCTGTGGCAGGGCAGACAGTTGAAATTCGCGATAAACAAGTTTATATCGATGGAGTAAAATTTGTCAACCCTCCCCATTCAAAGTTTACCAGCAGACTGACATTGCCAAAAAATTATGTTGATGGTTCAATTTTCCCCCGTGATTTGGAATTCCGCAATAGAGACAATTATGGACCTGTTACCGTTCCAGAAGGAAATCTATTTTGTATGGGTGATAATCGTGATAACTCTGCTGATAGTCGTTATTGGGGTTTCTTACCACGAGAAAAGGTAATTGGTCAAGCATTGTTGATTTACTTCTCGTTCAATAAAAAAGTACCGGGATTAAAGCTGAATAAGAAAATTCGCTGGGATAGAATTGGTAATCTTATTAGGTGAGAATCTCTAAGGGCAATTTGAATTAGCATGAACAGTGCTGAGTTAATTTCACAAAAAATAATCAAGCTCCGTAACAAAATTCGCCACCATGATTTTCAATACTACAGTAAAGCCGATCCAGAGATTTCTGACTATGATTATGATATGCTCATGCGAAAACTCGCGAGTTACGAGGCAGATTTTCCGGATCTGATCACCCCGGATTCACCTACACAAAGGGTTTCCGGACAACCATTGAGTGGTTTCAAATCAGTTGAACACATTACACCCATGCTATCTTTGTCAAACTGTTATTCAGTTGAAGAACTACATGACTTTGATCGCAGACTGCACAAGCTATACACTGAGAAAGTTGAGTACGTCTGCGAGCTAAAGATTGACGGGGTGGCGATGTCGTTAGCTTACAAGGATCATAGTTTGATCCGGGGGACAACCCGCGGAGATGGTGTTACGGGTGATGATGTTACTGCAAACATCAGAACCATTAAGGCAATACCACTCACAGTTCCATCTTTTTTTCCGCCTGATTTTGAAGTGCGTGGCGAGGTGTTTTATCCTGTGCAAAAATTTGATGAGATGAATGATCGCCGTGATTCTGACGGTCTGAAAAGATTTATGAATCCGCGCAATGGAGTAGCGGGAACACTGAAGATGCTCGACACATCCGAAGTTGCAAGACGTCCACTCAGTTTTTTTGCTTACGATTTCAGCACGACGCAAAACACCCTCGAAACCCACATGGAAGTTTTAGAATTGTTGGAAAAAGGCTTGTTTAATGTAAACCAAAATCGTAGATTATGCGACACGATTGAACAAGTTGAGGACTATTGGAAACTCTGGGACAGTGAGCACAAGAGCCTGCCCTATGAGACCGACGGTACGGTAATAAAGCTAAATTTACTTGCGGGAAGAGAAGTGCTGGGTGCTACCGCAAAAAGTCCGCGTTGGACGATAGCTTTTAAGTATTCGCCGACCAATACCATTACTAAGTTAATTGACGTGGTTTGGCAAGTGGGACGTACGGGAGCACTCACACCGGTGGCACTGCTTGAGCCGGTTCACCTGATGGGGACAATTGTATCGAGGGCAACCTTGCACAATTGGGATGAGATCACAAGGCTGGATATCAGGATCGGCGACCGTGTCGAATTGATGAAGGGTGGAGATATTATTCCCAAGGTGTTGCGAGTAATTGATGAGAATCGACCTCCAATTATTAATGCACCACCCAAGCCCGTAGTATGTCCTGAGTGTGGGACAATGGTAAAAAGCGATGAATCTGAAGCTGTGCTACGCTGTAATAATTGGAATTGTGAGGCGCAGGTCACCGAGCGAATTATACATTTCGCCTCAAGAAAAGCTATGAACATCGAGGGCTTAGGGACTAAGACGGTTGGATTGTTGGTTGAGCATAAGCTGATTAATGATGCAGGTGACTTGTATCAATTGACTCAAGAGTCGCTGGAGAAGCTACCTCGCAAGGCAGAAATGTCGGCAGAAAATATTATCCATGGGATAAGGAAGTCCATATCCATGCCCCTGGATCGGGTGGTTTTTGGGTTGGGAATTCGACACGTGGGCAGTGGCTCAGCGAGAATATTGGCAGCAAAGTATAACAGCTTTGAGGCGATGGCAGCAGCTGACGTTGAAGAATTGGAATCAACCGATGAGATTGGATCTACTATTGCAGCAGCCGTAATTAAGTTTTTTAGTGATGAGACAGGCTCTGAACTGATTACAAAATTGGCTTGTGCTGGCGTTGGGATGGCTCAAAGCGATACCGAACGGGTTGCTCAAAGCTTTGAAGGGATGGCAATAGTAATAACAGGGACTTTGGAAAAGTACACTCGTGAAGAGGCGGCTGATCTAATAAGAGTACGTGGTGGTAAAGTTACCTCATCCGTCTCAAAAAGGACAACTTTTGTGTTATCTGGGGCAAATCCTGGTTCAAAAGTTGATAAGGCACAGAAAATAGGTATAAAAATTATAAATGAGTCCACTTTTGACCAATTAATGGCATAAAACGACTGATTTCATCACTATTTTGATGAATAAATAACTAATTTTGATTGTAAACAAATATGGCAACAACAGCAGAAATTAAAAATGGCTTGACCATTAACTATAATGGGAATTTAGTCACGATAATCGAGTTTCAACATGTAAAACCCGGAAAGGGTGGAGCATTCGTCAGGACAAAATTTAAAAACATCATTACCGGAAAGGTTATTGATAACACTTTTAGATCCGGTGAAAAAATAGAGATTGTCCGCCTTTCCGGACGGGATATGCAGTATCTCTATCAAGATGATGAATCATACGTATTTATGGATCAAGAAAATTTTGAACAAATCTACATTCCTGGTTCCATTGTGGAAGAAGCGGCACCTTTCCTTAAAGAGGGTGAGATAGCACATATTCAATTTCACGGTGAAAAACCCTTAACTTTGCAATTACCAAATTTTATCAATTATAAAATTGTTGAGTGCGAACCGGGTTCCAGGGGGGATACAGTTTCTAACGTTACCAAAGCCGCAAAAATTGAATCTGGAGCATCAATCCAAGTTCCGATGTTTATCACCGAGGGCGAGATAATTAAGGTAGATACACGGACGGGAACGTATGTCGAACGAGTCAAAAGCTAAGACTAAATTAAAGTCTAAAGGATAGCCTATGAATTTATCAGAAATCCGCAAGTTGGTCAAATTGGTGGAAACCAGCCAAATAAACGAGCTTGAGATTGAGGAAGAGGGCTCTCGCATAAAGATTGTCAAGGGTCAATCAGTAGAATCTAACAATCAGTATGTCCAAGCCATCCCAGCCGTTCAGCCGAATGCATCGATGACATTAATTGAAGCCTCAGCATCGGCTCCTGCACCAGTACCTAAAAGTGTGGAAGAGGAATCGCAGGCAATAACCTCCCCCATGGTAGGGACGTTTTATAGTGCACAATCTCCCGAAGCTCCACCTTATGTTAAGGTAGGTGACCAAGTTAAGCCGGGGCAAGTTTTGTGTATTATTGAGGCGATGAAGTTAATGAACGAAATTGAATGCGAGGTTTCTGGTGTGGTGTTAGAAATTAACGCAAACAATGCAGAACCGGTTGAGTTTGACCAGACACTTTTCCGAATACTTCAAAATTAAATGTTTGACAAGGTATTAATAGCTAATCGCGGTGAAATTGCTCTTAGGGTAATCCGTGCTTGCCACGAAATGGGCATCAAAACCGTAGCTGTTTTCAGTACGGCAGATGCAGATTCGTTGCACGTAAGATTTGCTGACGAAGCTGTGTGCATAGGACCACCACTATCGAAGGAGAGCTATCTTAACATCCCTCGATTGATAGGAGCTGCTGAAGTAACCGGAGCCGACGCTATTCATCCAGGGTATGGTTTCCTTGCGGAAAATGCAAAATTCGCTGAAATTTGTGAAGATTCAGATATTACTTTTATCGGTGCCACTGCAGATACGATATCTAAAATGGGTAACAAAGCTCTCGCACGGCAGACGATGACAAATGCGGGTGTGCCTATTATTCACGGTAGTGAAGGCGTTCTTGACACCGAAAAGGAAGCTCTCGATTTTGCAAAAAAAATCGGATTTCCGGTAATACTAAAAGCCTCTTCCGGTGGTGGCGGCAAAGGAATGAGAATTGTTCGCAATTTATCTGAGCTAAGCCGTTTATTTGCGATGGCAAAGGTGGAAGCAGAAACAGCATTTGGTGATGGAGATTTATACCTTGAACGCTATCTTGAGCGACCGCGTCATATCGAAGTTCAAATCATGGGGTATGCGGACGGGACAATCTTGACGTTCGGCGAGCGTGACTGCTCGATTCAACGACGACACCAAAAACTGATTGAGGAAAGTCCTTCACCGGACATTTCTGACGGGCTCAGAGAAAAATTGTCACATGCAGCAATTATCGGTGCGAAAGCAGTTAATTATGTAGGGGCAGGGACGTTTGAATTTCTTGTGGAAGGCGATGAGTTCTTCTTTATGGAAATGAACACGAGAATACAGGTGGAACACACTGTCAGCGAACAGGTATTCAGGGTTGATCTCTTGGTAGAACAAATCCGCGCTGCTGCTGGCGAAAAGCCGATTGAAGGCGAAATACGGTCAGAGGGTCACGCAATTGAAGTTCGGATTAATGCTGAGAATCCGGATAAAGGATTTATACCTTCACCAGGACAGATCACAGCATTTCATGTTCCGGGTGGAATGGGAATCAGGGTGGACACTCACGCCTATGCAGGATACCACATACCCCCGTTTTACGATTCTATGATAGCAAAGCTGATTGCATTTGGAAATGATCGTAAGCAGGCAATTAGCAGAATGCGCAGAGCACTTAGTGAGTTTACAATTGAGGGAGTAGATACTACTATTCCATTACATCAGAAATTATTTTTTGATAAGAACATTGTTTCAGGGCAATATAATACAAACTACCTTGAACAATTTTTAACTGAAAATTCTAATTAGATATTAACTATTAAAAATTTCTAAATTACGGAGAAGAATATGAACATTCCCAGTGATTTATATTATACAAAAGATCATGAATGGGTACGGCTGGACGGTGAGGAATGTACACTTGGTGTCACAGATTACGCACAGAGCGAACTCGGTGATATTGTGTATCTCGAACTGCCCGAGGTGGGAGCAGGCGTAAAGCGCAGTACAACTTTTGGAGCTATTGAAGCGGTCAAGGCAGCATCAGATTTATTCAGCCCAATTACGGGTGAAATCGTTGCAGTAAATTCACTACTTGAGGATAATCCTGAGCTTATAAACCAATCTCCCTACGAAGATGGTTGGATTATTAAGGTTAAGGTTAACGACAAGAACATACTCGACACGCTCTTGGGTCCAGCGGAATATTCTAAAATAATTGGCACAACCACCGAGGGTTAAATAGATTGGATTATACCTCCCATACTGATGCCGATATTCAGTATATGCTGAAAGTAATTGGCGTTGAAAGCATTGATGAACTCATTGCGAGTTCTGTCCCAAACGATCTGAGGTTAAAAGGTAAGTTAGATTTGCCAGATGGCGAATCTGAATCTGCTCTTATGCGCAGCTTTTCGCGACTTGCGAACGAAAATGATTCTAACGCCAATACATTGTGTTTTATGGGTGGAGGATCATATGATCATTATGCCCCTGCAGCTGTGGCGAATATTGTTGGCAGGTCAGAGTATGCCACAGCGTATACGCCATATCAAGCTGAAGTAGCACAAGGGACTTTGCAAACTATCTATGAATTTCAAACCCTTATCGCCCGAATGATGAGCATGGATGCAGCAAATGCCTCGCATTATGACGGTGCTACTGCTCTTGCGGAGGCGGTTTTGATGGCTGCTCGTAAATCGCGAAAGCCAAAAGCGATAATCCCAGCAGGGTTGAACCCGAATTATAAAGCGGTGTTGGAAACGTACTGTCATAATATCGGTGTGGAGGTTGTAAGCCTATCTTCGCCCAATGGGGTGATTGACACCGAGGATATGAAAAATCATTTGGATGGTGCGGGAGTTCTGGTCATTCAGCAGCCTAATTTCTATGGTCTGATGGAACCCGCTGAAGAGGCATCCTCAATTGCCCATGAGGCTGGAGCGGTTGTCGTTTCCTCTTCAAACCCCATTTCACTTGGCTTGCTGAAGCCGCCGGGGGAATGGGGAGCAGATATTGCTACGGGTGAGGGACAATCGTTAGGTATCCCGATGTCATATGGTGGTCCCTATCTCGGTTTATTTGCAGTAAAAAAGTCATTCCTTCGGCAGATGCCAGGCAGGTTGGTAGCGCGAGCAAAGGATAAAAATGATAAGGATGGTTTTGTCTTAACGCTTCAAACCCGCGAGCAGCATATTCGCCGGGAAAAAGCGACCTCAAATATTTGTACTAATCAAGCATTAATCGCTCTGTCAGCTTTAGTGTATCTATGTTTACTTGGCAGAAACGGTTTGCGGCGGATGGCTCTTGACTCATATCGAAGGGCTCACTACCTGAGCTTGGAGTTAGGTAAATTACCGGGGTGTTCGATAAAGTTCAAAGGTGAATTCTTTAATGAATTCCTGTTGGAACTGCCTGATTCTGCTAATGAAATTCAGTCGGAACTATTGAAGAAAAATATCATGGCTGGCCCTGTAATGAACAGGTGGTTTCCTGAATTGGGCAACAGTTTGCTGATAGCGGTTACCGAGAGACGCAATCGTAAAGAATTGGATGAATTTGTGACTGCATTAAAAGAGATCGTTATGTGATAATCAGCAAAACTCCTCATTCCCAACTTGATTGGGAATCCAGAAAATGTCTGTCAGACGATACCGAAATTGCGAGGATTGGATTGACGAACCATTATCAGTCTTTATGTTTAGGGATGGATTTCTTCACTGTGCTCGCAAACTCGTGGTGCTTTTCTCGCCTAATTGGGCATACTGAATAATGAATTTATGTTAATACTGGATTCTGAATCAAGTCCAGAATGACGAAGATAATTAGGAATGGCGAAGATTGGGGGGAATGTTGATGAAGGAAGTAATGCTGAAGAAGGGGTCATTACTTTAGTATAATTGGTAACTACAGCCCAGCAGTTTGTTGGGATAAATTATTTATATTAGATAGAGAGAAATAAAATGCTTATGTTTTTTTTACTGATACTGGCTATATTTATCCTCGCCAGTTCAATCCGTGTCTTGAACGAATATGAGCGCGGTGTAATATTCAGATTGGGGCGACTAATTGGTCATAAAGGTCCCGGGATTATTCTTTTAATACCCATAGTAGATCGAATGGTGAAGATGAGTATGCGCTTAGAGACGCGGGATGTTCCACCCCAAGATGTTATTACTAAAGATAATGTGTCGGTTGAAGTGAATGCGGTTATATATTTTCGGGTTATGGACCCATCCAAAGCGGTCGTAGAAGTAGAAAATTATTTGGTGGCAACATTACAGTTTGCCCAGACTACACTGCGTAGCGTACTCGGGCAGGTCGAGCTTGACGAATTATTATCCTCACGTGAATCGATTAACCTGAAACTGCAATCTATTATTGATAAACACACTGACCCTTGGGGCGTGAAGGTCGCCAATGTTGAGATCAAACACATTGATTTACCACAAGAGATGCGTCGTGCCTGGGCAAAACAATCTGAAGCAGAGCGCGAACGTCGTGCGAAAATAGTCCATGCTACGGGTGAAATGCAGGCTTCTGTAAAGCTTGCGGAAGCTGCGAGAGTGATTGCGGCAGACCCGATTGCGTTACAACTTCGCTATCTCCAAACCTTGAGTGACGTTGCTACTGAGCATAATTCAACCATTATTTTTCCGATTCCGATAGATCTGCTGACACCGTTTATAAAAACTACTGAAAGTCTAAAAGCCCCTGCTCCGCAATCTACAGAAGAGAAAGCAACACCAGTTGAACCTGTTGAACCTTTTGAGCCACTTGAAATGCCTGACGCAGAACCGATTCCACCGGCTAATATAGAAGTTCCAAATGATAAAAACGAGAATGATTGAGGGGTATTGATTAATTACATGAGTTACAATAGGTTTGATAGTTAGTTGCGTTTAGCAAAATATTTGGCGAGGTTTGGCGTGGCTTCGCGACGTGAATGTGAATCTATCATAGTTTCGGGTCGGGTCAAAGTTGGTGGAAAAATTGTCTATGACCCTGCGTTGGAAATAGGTGATGATTCGAGACCTGAATTGGACAATTTCCCTCTAATTAAAACATCAGAAGGTTCGTTTTCATATGTGATGCTCAATAAACCTGTTGGCGTGAATTCCACAATGAAGAGTGGACATGAAAAAGGCTTGACGATTGCTGACTTGGTAGAATATCCAACCCGATTGTTTCCGGTTGGGAGGTTGGATAAGAACACATCTGGGCTGATTTTGTTAACTAATAACGGTGATCTTACTAACAGTTTGACTCATCCTGGAGGCAAAATACAAAAGGAGTATATTGTAAAACTTCAGCGCGCACTTTCACGCTCAGACTTGCAAAAACTTGCTCGAGGCATCATGATTGATGATAGGACCGTAGATGTAGATGATGTCCGTGCCATTGGCAAGAATCGTTATTCAGTGGTTATTCACGAAGGTCGGAAGCACATAATTCGGAGGTTGCTTGGGGCAGTGAGCCACCGGATACTTGAGCTAAAAAGAATCAGAATTGGGACACTCGCCATCGGAAGGCTCGGGCTTGGCAAGTGGCGCAAGCTCAAAGATGCTGAAATTCAGAGTGTATTAAAGCTCAGTAATAATAATTCGAATTAAAACAATATCTAATAATATAGGAATGTATATGAGACTATCTAAACTAATAATTTTGATGTGAAGTGTTGGGTTATTTGTATCAATTTCGTATGGACGAAAATACGAATTTAATGGAGTTGGGGGGGGGTTAGTGGGAATGTACGCACCTGACTTAGATTTTTTACACCAAAAAATTCAGGAAGTAACTCATGGATTTGACGAAGTTGAAAGTCCCATTTTTATGGGAGGAGGGTTTGGGTATGGACAGGTATCTGACCATTGGAGGATTGGTGGCTTTGGTTTTGGTGGTGAAAAAACAATTTCAGGCACTTATCCCCATCCAGATGATTTAAATATAAGACTTCCACAAGATGTTACAATTGGTGTAGGCGGTGGAGGGTTTTATACTGAATTCATACTCGGGCATTTGCTCAAGCATTTTGAGGGTGCTCTTTCCTTGGGTTTAGGTGGTGCTGGGGTTCATATTAAAATCGCCCAATACAGATCCAGTGTTACTTGGGACGGACTTTTTGATGGATTTAAACCCGGCGAGCTTACTCCAAATATAGTATTAGAAATTTCTAATGGCGGGTTCATGTTATACCCCGGAATTGGATTGAAATATCATGTGAACAGTTTCTTTGCAATCGAGGGAAATGCGAGTTACATGATGATTTTTATGTCCGACGAATGGAAATTTGAAGGTGTTACTGTGCGAGATACTCCTGATTTAGATTTTAATGCCCCTGTATTTAATTTAAGATGGGATAGTCTGAGACCAATATATGCTTGAGCTAATTGCTGCAATCGATGTAAAGTTGATGTATTTCTTAAACGTGAGTTTGCACAACCCAGTTTTTAACTGGTTTCTGCCCGCTTTCCATGACGATAGCTCGGGACGGGTAATTTTGGGGATTATATTTCTCGCGCTTATTATTTTCGGAGGTGCTAAGGGCAAATGGGTTGTAGCGGGTTCGTTCATTCTGCTGGCACTGTCTGATCCGCTATCTTCACACGTAATAAAACCATTTTTTGCTCGCATTCGCCCTTGTAATGTTCTCGATGGCATCTGGGTGTTTAAGAATGGCAACTGGCTAATAACACCGAATCCGGTAATTGAAATATATAAAAGCTCCTATTCTTTCACATCCTCTCACGCTGCAAACACAAGTGGACAAGCGATATGGTGGGGATTATACTATCCGAAAATGAGATCATTTTTAGTCATACTCGCAATTATTGTGGGCTATTCACGTGTTTATGATGGTGTACATTACCCTTCCGATGTGTTTTCCGGCTGGGTAATCGGCATAGTTTGTTTTTCCATAATGTGGTTAGCTTTTCAACGCTTGGGTCCAGAAGTGCTTAAGATTAAAAAAGCTCAATCATAATGTATTTCTTGAAGTTTACTACCGAGATTACCTATGACAGTTCAGTCGATCAGTTCGCATTTCCAAGTAATTTTAGCAGTTAATTTCAGCATTCCAAATACTGAACAATATTTGTCAATGGATAGTGCGACGGCTCGATTCATTTCAGGAATAGTTAGACCGGGTCCTTTAGCACGATAGGTAAGATTAATACTCTCATAAACTTGTGGATGCTCTTTCCTTTTTACTCCATCGAGTTCAAGCTCAAATTGTTCTGGTTCAATTTTTCTTTTTCTCAATATAAAAACCACATCCATGCTGGAGCACCCCCCAGCAGCCTGAAGTACTAACTCAGTCGGAGATAATCCTGTAGGCTCACCAATCTGATTTGTACCCATATCAATTTTGAATCCGTTCTTGTTTTTGCCTGTGAAGTGAAGACCATCGACAAAACTAACTTTAGCATAATTACTTAAACTCATTTATACATGCTCCATTTTGATAAAATTTTAAATAAACCGATAGTAATTTTGTAATATTATTCGTAATATATACAGTGTAATTGGTATGGGGCAATCAACCCAACTAATTACTTGTTGGTTATAATAATAAACATACTTAGTCGGGTGTTTAAAGCAGATTTCAAACTAAAAAATGCTAATAAAAAGTTAGAAAAATAGAATTTAATTTTCAAGTACTATCCAACGATTCAGGCTGTCGTGCAAGGGCTGGATTGATTTCTACGCCTCATGGTGACGTCCCAACACCGATGTTTTTCCCGGTAGGTACTATGGCAACCGTAAAAACGCTTTCCCCAAGTGAGCTACATAATGCAAACGCCAAATTGGTCCTTGGCAACACCTATCATTTGAATCAACATCCCGGGGTGAATATAATCAAACAAGCTGGCGGATTGTCTGCTTTTATGGGATGGGATGGTCCCACATTTACCGATTCAGGTGGGTTTCAGGTTTTTAGCTTGGCTCCTACCCGAAAGATTACCGAAAATGGCGTAGAGTTCCGCTCTGTTTATGACGGTTCCTTGATAAATTTTACTCCTCAGAGTGTTTATGAAATTCAGCGTGATATTGGAGCTGATATTATCGTAGCACTTGATGAGTGTCCACCATATCCATCAACTTTTGAGGAAGTCAAGCGAGCTACCGAGCAATCCAATCGCTGGGCAGTAAAATTTATGGATCATTGGAGGGTTGGTAACACCAAAGCTGAACACTATCAAGCTGCCTACCTGGTGATACAAGGGGGCGTATTCGAGGAATTGCGTCTGCAAGCTTCAGATTTTATCGCAAGTCTGGACCCACCAGGTTTTTGCATCGGTGGGGTATCAGTGGGTGAGCCAAAGGAGGATATGCTGAATGTAGTAGAATTGTGCTGTAATCAATTACCGGATGAAAAGCCGCGGCATGTGCTGGGGGTTGGAACTCCGAGAGATATTCTTGACTCAATAGAGGTAGGAGCAGATACATTTGACTGCGTAATGCCAACCAGAAATGGCCGTAATGGTCAAGCATTTACATCAAATGGAGTGATAAATCTTAATAATTCTCGGCTCAAAATCGAGTTCGATGCGTTAGATCAATCGTGTAATTGTTACACTTGCAAAAATTTCAGTCGTGCATATTTGCATCATTTAACCATGGCAAAGGAATTTCTGGGGATGCGACTGCTAAGTTTGCATAATATTACATATTTTATTCATTTGGTCGATGAAGCAAGAAATGCCATAATATCAAAAGATTACATAGAATGGAAGAGTGGTATAATCAAAGAATGGCTAAGTTGACACTTGACTAATGGGTAGATATTTTGATATTTTATTATAGGAAACTATAATTTTATTTATGAGTATAATGTGAGTTAATAAAAATGTTTAATAATGCATGTAAAATTGTGGCGATACTCGGGTTGACAATTGGTATAATATCCTGCAAATCCAGCAAAACTCCTATAGAATTCTCAAAGGACACTGAAGAAATTTGGATGAGGATTAATGATAATGCCATCGCTACCAATGACACGGTTTTATGGTTGCGAATATCTGGTCAGGACTTGGCATGGATGAAATTGTCACACTATAGAGATTCGCTGGATATTCCCTGGATCCCATTTGATACTTTGACAATTATGAAGGCACCACATGTTGAAGGGATTTATACCGTGTATGGGATGTTTAAATTTATTAATGGTGATGTTACTGAGGTTATTTCGGATGAAATCATTCTTGATTTTACAGCAGAGATTTTTCAGATTAGTGTTGAGGTGGAAGTTGATACCCTAAGACCCGGAGATTGGATAGAATTTACCATGGATACGGGTGAGAGTGGAAATGCTTCAATAAAATTTGGAACCTTGTTTCAAGAATTGACCCTCAGACCTGACAGGGACGGTTTGTTCAATGATATACTGATTATTCCACGGATAGTTAAGCATGAAAATGCAAACATTATTGCATCATTTACAGATATCGCTGGTAATGTAGCTTCATCGATGGAGCATGAGACAACTTATCCCATTCGAGGTGCTGAATTGAGTCCCCGAGTTGTTGGAAGAGTAGAATTAGGCGAATTTCGCAGTAACGACATTTGGTATAGCCAAGGGTACTGTTACATTTCAGCCTACAATACAGTGCATATTGTGAACGTCATTGATAAGTCGAATCCCGTTCTTATCGAACCGATTGATTCAAATGTATATAATGTAGGATTGTCAGGATTCAGCGATCTGCTCCTCATTACGGACTTTACATATGGAGTAAGCGTTTACAACATCCAAAATCCGGATATGCCGGTGAAATTGGGTCGTACCATCGTGTGGGGGAATGCCAAAGATGTGGTTGTAACTGACAACATAGCCTACGTTTCTTCTGAGCTAAACGGATTATTTGTAATTAACATGCAGTCACCAAGCAACCCTGAAAGAATTATCAGGCTTCCGCTAAATTGCACTGGAGAGTCTATTTGCTTTAATGATTCGTTAGTTTATATAGCAGGTAGTAATGGTATTGCTATAGTTAGTGTCAGCGATCCATTTGAACCAAAAGTGTTAAGTCAGTTTAATGGTATTAATTTTGATGTGAAAGAGGTGATTTACCATAACGGTAATTTGCTGCTTGCTACTTGGGAGTCTGGTCTAATTAGAATAAATGTAGAGGATCCTTTCCATCCTTTTTTTGTTCAACGCTACCATCACCTTGACAACAGCACTGATTTGTTTATTGATAATCCTTTTCTGTTCGTTACACGGGGTGAAGTTCTAAGCATTGTAAATCTATCCAATTTAGATGAGCTGCCGATTTTAGAGGATGTTTCCGACCTTGATTTTGCACAGTCTCTTTATGTAAGAGATGGACTGGTTTTTGTTGCCGAAATCAACAGTCTTACAGTTATCGAGCTGGTTCCACCAAATTAAATTAGCAACAGAATTATTTAATCGAATAGATGTCAATTTTTCCAATAATGATACTTGCGGATTATATCCATCTGAAATTAGCAGGGCAATTGCTTTTAGTTGGAATCAATAATAATTTCAATAAGTGATTAGCTAACTAATGAATACACCCGTGACAACTCACAAGGTATATAAGAAATTTGCCGAGGATAAAGCTGAGCTTTTACACGATCTTGGATTGTACCACCGACGCTGGAATAAATCCCTAGTATCAGATGCCTTCGATTATGCGGTGGAGGCTCATGCTGACCAATATCGACATTCTGGTGAAGAATTTGTCACACACCCAATTGCTGTAGCGAGGATTTTGGTCGAGCTTAAAACCGATCATGTTGCAGTTGCGGCGAGTCTGTTGCACGACGTTGTGGAAGATAATGTCGATGTAACTCAGGAAGATATACGTGAGAAATTTGGAGATGAAATATCTCTTTTGGTTGATGGTGTAACCAAGATCACCGGAATTAAGTTTAAGACATATCAAGATCGACAAGCGGAGACGCTTCGTAAAATGATGTTGTCTATGTTGAAAGATCTGCGAGTAATACTGATCAAGCTTGCCGATAGATTACACAATATGCGCACCATAAAAGCGATGACAGTGAGATCGCAAAAACGTATCGCTCTTGAGACTCGTGAAGTCTATATTCCTTTGGCATATAGGCTGGGAATAGCAAAAGTAGCACGTGAAATGGAAGACCATGTGCTCAAAGTTTTAGATCTTGCTGCTTACAAAAAGATTTCCTCACGTATTACCGGCACAAAGGGTGAGCGTGAATTAATTATTAAGGAAATTATTGATCCAATTTCACGCGAGATGAGTCGCAACGACATAAAAGCCGAGGTAATTGGGCGGGTAAAAAGCGTTGCAAGTGTATATAATAAAATGCATACACGTGTGAATTCGGTTGACGAAATATATGATTTGCTAGCTATAAGAATTATAGTAAATCAGAAATCGGAGTGTTACCGCGTTCTGGGGATGATACACGATATATTCACACCGGTAACCGATCATTTTCGCGATTACATCGCTCTACCAAAATCTAACCTTTATCAATCTTTACACACCAAGGTAAAGGATACTCATGGCAGAATAGTTGAAATCCAGATTAGATCAGCTGACATGCACAACCTTGCTGAAATCGGGATTGCTGCTCATTGGCGATACAAAGAAGGACAATTGCAGCCTGATTCGCTCGATGATCATTTTGCCTGGATCCGATCACTGATGGAGGCTCATCAAGAGAGTGCTGAATCCGGTGAGTTTATCGAGTCGCTTAAGGTTGATTTGTTTCAGGATGAGATTTATGTGTTTACTCCTGGAGGTAAATTGATACAGCTACCTCGTGATGCGACCCCCATCGATTTTGCTTTTGCCATTCACTCTGAGGTCGGCTATCATGCTATTGCGGCTAAGATTAGAGGACAGATTGTGTCTATGAATCATCCGCTTGAGTCAGGCGACATCGTGGAGATTCTTACTGCAGAAAAACAGAGCCCTAATTTAGAATGGCTAAAGACAGTGCGAACCTCTAAATCGAGGAGCCTGATAAAGAAATGGTTCAAAGAGACTCAATGGGAGCAATCAAAGTCACTCGGCGAGGAGATCATTGTTACAGAGCTGAAACGACTCAAACTATCACAAAAAAATGGTGCTATTGAGGAGGTAGCTTTATCGTTCGGACATAATCTTGTAAGCGATTTTTATGCGAGCGTTGGTTCTGGTCAGATACCCATAGGCAGGATTATGCGCAAATTGATGCCGATGATGGCAACTGGCAAGGATGCGCTGATAAACCGGATTATCCAGAAAATTGATATAAGTAAGCGAATGGTGCGTGTCAGCGGACTTGATAATTTGGTCATATCAATAGCCTATTGCTGCAACCCTTTACCCGGTGATCCGATCATTGGTTTTCAGACTAAAGGGAAGGGCTTGGATGTCCACAGAAATGATTGTATGAAAGTTCCGGCTTTACTTGAGGATGAAACCAAGATTATTCAAGTTACTTGGGATGTTGAAAGTGAGGACAGATTTGCGGTGAGGATAGTGGTGGTTGCCGACGACAGGTTAAACATGCTGCATGATATAACGGAAGCAATTTCGTGGGCAAAGGTCAGCCTTACAAAGATCGAAATGCACATGGAGGATAGCCTGGCTGTGGGAAATCTTGTTGCCAAGGTTAAGAATCTTCCTCATTTGACCAAATTAATTGGCAGGATTAGTCGAATAAAAGGTGTAATAAAGGTAGAACGGAAAGATATGCAGGATAGGAATTCAAAAAATAGGGATGAATTTCCCAGCTTGAAAAATGAGTAGCGGTGCGATCCTCGCTGTAGATTTTGGTCTGAAAAGGGTGGGTCTTTCCGTCTGTGATCCGAATAGGAAAGTTGCGGTAGGAGCGGGGACTCTGATCGGACTTTCGGGTAGAACTTTGGCACGAACGATTAAAAAGCAGGCGGAAGATCGTAATGTAGGCACTATTTTGATTGGATCACCACCGGAGGGAGCCCGCGAGGTTGGCGAGGTAATTGCGGGTGCTGACAATCTTGTCAAGGCACTTAGTAAGATGAAATTTACTATTATCAGGTGGGATGAGGAGTTTAGCACTGCCCGAGCACTATCTGACCGTAAGAAATATGGTGGCAAATCGAACTCAAAGAAGCAATGGATTGACGAGGCAGCAGCGATTTTGATCTTGCAGGATTATCTTGAGAAAAATGGAGCACTGTGATAATTATTGAAAATTATTTAGTAATCTCGTGTTCCACATTTCTTATTATTGAGTCTCCACATTGGAAAGATAGATAAATGTTACCATTATTTGTCAATGTAATACCCCTTGACCACAAATTATCCATTGGAATTTACCCGCAATTATTTATATTCTTTTATGGCAATATAGCACAGTACTACACAGGATAGTCTTAAGGATGGATAGCGATGAGCGAAAAAAAAGTTAGGGTTGGAATCGTAGGGGCTGGAGGAATCTCACAGGTCACACATATTCCTAATCTGAAGAACATGGAAGGTGTGACGGTTTCAGCTATCTGTGATGCCGATGCTGGGCGAGCATCGGCTGTTGCAGATCGCTTAGAGATTAATTCGTGGTTTGATGATCCCGAAAAAATGATGAAAAACTCTGACCTCGATTGTGTAATAATTACCGCTTCGACCATAACTCATCTGCCCATCAGCCAAATCGCCCTCGAAAACGGTGTAGATGTCCTTATGGAGAAACCGTTTGCACGCACCGCTCAAGAAGCTCGCCGAATAGTTCAAATTGCCGATGATAATGATCGCATCGTGATGGCAGGGATGAACCATCGATTCCGCGAAGACACCTCTCACCTGAAAGACATACTCGCCAGCGGAGATATGGGTGATCTTTTTATGGTTCATTGCGGTTGGTTGAAAAGGCTCGGTGTGTGGGGGAGACCATACTGGTTTATGGACCCCAATCTGGCTGGAGGTGGAGTACTGATGGATCTGGGATTACAGATAATCGATCTCGTACTTTTCCTGCTCGATTATCCAACTATTATTGAAGCACGCTGTGGCACATCGAATAAGGTGCTGGGCTTAGATGTCGAGGATACTGCCGGAGTCTTTCTCCGTTTTGAAAATGAAGCGGTCATGCTGATGGAAGTCAGTTGGGCAAATTGTGCTACCAGAGACCTTGCATACACATTTTTCGCCAGCTCTCTCGGTCGAGCTTCGCTCAACCCGCTGCACATAAATCAACGCCAGGGTGACCGCATAATTTCCATGGGTGGTCCGGTGATGGCAGATGAAGCAGAGCTATACCGTCGCTCCTTTAACGCCGAAATGATGCATTTTATCGACTGCGTTCGTGATCGAAACGAGCCCATGTCTTCCGGCAGAGAGGCTATCGCTGCTATCGAAACCGTAGAGATGTTATACGCATCCGTATAACTTAATTTTTCTGAATTGCAATTCCTAAAGAAGACCATATTTTACGCAATTAATAAACCTTTGAATCCATGAGCCCCGAATTCAAGATCATCATGCGTCCTTCCTATTCCAGAATTTTGGCAGCAATCTCAGGACTGATGCTAACTGCAGCAGTGCCACCAATTAATTTGTATGTGCTCGGTTGGGTGGGTTTAATTCCATTGTTCATGGCACTTGAAAAGCCCTCTGGCAGCGGATTTAGTGAAGGATTTGTTTCTGGTTTGGTTTTTAATACTGGAACGGTATATTGGCTGGCACTTAATACGGGCACCTATTTTTGGATAGCCACTGCTACCATGTTCGCCTCGGTACTTATTCTCGCCACAGGATGGGGTGTAGCTGCCATGCTGTTCAGGATGATTTATAAATATAATCATACTTTAGCATGGTTTTCGATTCCATTTTCATGGATAACTTTTGAAGGCTGGCTTTCGCATCTCGGCGAGATTGGCTTTCCCTGGCCCCTGCTTGCCTTGACACAGGCAGAATTTAATCCGGTATTGCAAATAATGGAATACACCGGTGTTTGGGGAACAAGTTTTTGGGTTGTAACCTTAAACTTGCTCCTGTTTCTCGGTTGGCGATCCAATGGCATAAGAAAAAGATTATTTATCGTCGCAGTGTTAATTTGTGTATCAATCCCTTACATAGCACTAAATCGAGCATATAAATATTATGATGCCGGATTGCCGGTTGTTTCGGTTTCATGCGTCCAAGGAAACGTTGATCCGTTGGACAAATGGAGATCTGATCCAATAATGAGCTGGGCTATTTATGATTCACTTTCGCGAAAAGGATCGCCTCATGGTTTGGACTTGCTGGTCTGGCCAGAAACTGCTCTGCCAATTAAATTACCGGTAATGTCACATTATACAAAATTGATTACAGATTTATCAAGGGAGCTGAATTGCAGTATTATAACGGGTGCATCAGCTCGCCAAAAGTACAAAGGCATAACTCGACCATTGAATTCAGCTTATTTAATTACATCAGAAAATGGCATTGCTGATCGCGGAGCTAAAAGGTTTCTCGTACCTTTTGGTGAAAGAGTACCATTTCAAGCGATTTTTCCCGCACTGGGAAATCTTAATTTTGGTCAAGCAGAGTTTCTACCCGATTTAAGGCAAAATATATTTGAAATTTCGACGAAAGTTGGGATTTGTCGTTTTCCGGTGTTAATCTGTTTCGAGTCTGCATTTAGCGGACTTGCACGAGATGCCGTTTTATCTGGGGCAAATTTCTTAGTAACAATTTCAAATGACGGTTGGTATGGCAGTAGCTCGGAGCCTCATCAGATTGCCGCACTGAGTCGATTTAGATGTATTGAAACCCGTAGATCGATGGCTCGTGCTGCAAACACGGGGATTTCATTGATTGCTGATCCGTTGGGAAGAGTGATTTCAAGTTCTCCTTTAGAAATTAGTGCCCGCATTAGTGCGTCAGTGCCCTTGGTGTCAGACATAACATTCTTTGTAAAGCATGGCAATTGGTTTTTAGTGTTGGTAACATTCATTTATGGTGTTTGTCTCGCTTATGTGTTGTATAGGAAACTGAAATTTTGATTTGGGATTTATAGTTAAGGTTATAACTTGAATTCAATCCCCCGCCTTACCTATTTTGTCATACCCTGAAAATTGGAAACTTTCTGCGGAATAAATTGTAGAACTACACATAGATTAAAATTACACGGTAATATATGTCTGCATTAGTGGCAATGATGACAATGATTCAATTACATTCTGCTCCAATACAGATGAGTGGAGTTCAAATGAGGGCTTGCAACATAGAGTATTATTCTACAAGCTATGGCTTAAGTTTTACTCGCAAAAAGGTTACATATTCCGCATTGCATGCGGATATAAAAAATATTTGGCTGGATAACATCAGCTCAAAGCTGAAAAATAAAGAAGAGGTAAGTATTATTTCCGAATGGATTGTTCCTGTTACTGTTACAGCGGGAGTTGGTGGGCTTGTTTACGCTCTATATCACTATAGGGGACGTTGATGAATGTAAGAATGAACGCGCTAATTCTCGGTGCTGTAATGTGGTCAATAATTATTGCAGGTTGTTCCAAGCCGCCACCACTTGATGAAATGTTACCCGAGGAAATGTATCATCACCTGCGTACTGTTTATGATAAAGGCAGATATCTCGATGCCTCTGATGGATTTAATTACTTTACGCTAAACTATTCAGGACATGGTTTCGTTGACAGCGCACAGTATTTTATCGGTCAATCACATTTTGAAATGAAGGAATACCTGATCTCCGTCGATGCCTTTGAAGAATTGGTCAGAAGATTCCCCAATAGCCAAATTGTTGCTGAAAGTATGTTTATGATTGGCAAATGCTATTGGGAGATGTCCCCGAAATATTCGCTCGATCAGGAATTTACTCACAGTGCCATTGAGGCTCTTCAGTCCTTTATAGATTACTTTCCCGACCACAAAGAAATGGGATTGCAAGCTCAGAATCTAATTGGCAAATGTAGAAATAAGCTCGCTCAAAAACATTATTCAAATGGTATTATTTATTTAAAAATGAAGCGTTATCAGGCTGCAAGTATATATTTTCGCGGTGTTTTAGATATGTATTACGATACAGAGTGGGCTGCAGATGCTACATTTAAGCTTGGAATTAGTCTGTCGGGAGAGGATAAGTTTGATGAATCCAGAGAAATCTTTGCAGGATTCATCCTAAAATATTCTGATCATGAAATGGTCGAAGAGGCTCGAGTTCAATTGAGCCGCACCATCAACAGTGAAAGTCCTTAAAAGCATTCGCAGTTGATAATGAGCGAGAGCTTAAGGCGGATTGGCGTTCTCGGCGGAAGCTTTGACCCACCACATATCGGTCACATTACTTGTTCGCAAATTGTTGCAGAGACACTAAATTTAGAACAAATAATTCTCATGCCGGTTGCGACTCAACCACAGCGTTTGGGTGGAACCGTTGCCTCAGCTGAATCACGTTTCCGAATGGTGGAAGCAATTGCCAATATTGATCCCATTTTCAGTGCGTCGCGATTGGAAATTGATTCTTCTGGAATAAGCTATACAGTCAATACTGTTGATCTGCTATTGAAGATGTATCCATTGGATAAATTTCAACTATATTGGATAATCGGTATGGATACAGCGATTAATCTTGAGAGTTGGCTTCACCCTGATAAAATAACGGAATCAGTTAGATTTGCTGTTATGCTCCGACCTGGTTATTCTGAAAGTGATGTCCCAAACAAATGGAAAGATTTTATGACATTTATACAAACTCCGCAAATTGACATCTCATCAACAATTATTCGACAGCGTATCACCTCTAAGTTACCCATAGGTTCATGGGTAGGAGCAGACGTAGAAAATGTCATATTAAGTGAACGTTTATATATTGGTTGAAGATTTATTCTTAAATTCGCTTGATTGATTGATATAATCTATGTAGATTGTGGGTTCTTATACCTGTAAAATAAATATTTATGGGTCAAAACTGTTCGGTAAAGAATAATGCCGTTCATATCAAAATCAATTTTTTAGAAATTTGGCGTGCGTTTCAGTTGAATATGCCGCCACCAAGCAGAATTAATATTCATGGAGATACTTATGAAATGTAGTGTTGCTTTGATAGCGGCTTTTTTAATGTTATTCTCGGGGGTAGTTGCTATTGCCGCGGATGAAATTGGTCCAACCAGAGGCATTAATCTGGGTAGTATTGGTGAGATGGAACAAGAGCGTGATGACGAAGGTCCAGACTGGATTGCTTATGATGACAATAGTCCAAGCGGACTGATTCAGGGTGGTCAACAATATGCAGGTGGATATTGGTCTATTGTTACTTTTACTCCGGTAAGCTTGTTTGAGTTGCATAGAATTCGGATTCTTCCCCTTAATCAGGGACCAAACAACGATGCACATTTTTATACAAGACTTTATAGTCTTGACGATGACGGCAACTTAGATGAAATATTGCAAGAATTCATCGAGGAAGATCCACCCAACTTTGCGGGTAACGCCTTTATTACTTCCGAGTTTGACCACGAAGAATTATTTGTATTTGAAGCAGATCAAGACTTTGCTGTTCTTTACTATTCACCCGGCGGTCCTTACAATGCTGGGGAAAATGGTGCAGGATGGTGGAACCTATACGATGGTGCAAATAACGAAAATCGTAGTTTTTGGGTCAACGCTGCCTCAGATGAAGATAATAATGGCGAGCCCGAAGATCCAGCCGATGACTTAGGTGATTGGAGCAGGTCAGGTGGCGATTTCCTTGTCCGAGTAAATGGCGAATACCTTGAAGATTTTATCGATCTTGAGGTATTGGAAGTTTACGCGGAGAGTGAATTATACATGACGACACCAGGAACAGAACAAACTTTCACAGCAGACATTATGAATAATGGTGCTGCGGTAGAGTTCTTTGTAGTTGCATTCGCAGTATTAGATTCTGAAGGTGATCAAGTATTTGAGAATCAAGTTGTAGTAGAGGAAATTGATCAGGGGGATGACGTCTCTGTTACTGCTGAAGAGGCTTGGGTAACACCAGAGGAAATAGGTAACTATACTGTGTGGGTGACTGTTCAAACTCAGGATGATGCCAATGAAGACAATGACCAGAGTGCCCTTGATCAAATAGTTTTCAATCCCGGTGATGAAGATCAAGCTGATATGTGGTTAACCTATACCGATGGTGAGTATGAATCAAATACAGCATGGAACGAAGATTCTGGTTGGGGCGTAGCCTACCACCATCCCGGTGGCGATATGGAGCCTTTACGCATTAATGGATTTCGCGTATTTGTGACAAACGCTGATGGCGAAGCTCATGAGCTTGAATTTGCTGTTCATATGTTAGATCTTGGCGAAGGTCTAATTGAAGAAAGATGGACTGGAACAGCTGATCTGCCTGATGCCCAAGGCGAACATTGGGTTGAAGTTGACCTTAGCGAATGGGGCAATGAATTTGATCCTGATGGAAATGCTATCTTTGCGGGCGAGGCATGGATGGTGACATACTTCTTCCAAGATGGAACACGTTTCCCGATTGACGGTTCACCACCTTGGGCTGGCACTAATGGTGAAATGCCCGGTGTAATGCTGGAAACACAGGATGATGGTGGTGGCTATGGCCTTTCTGGAGCAGGCGACTATCCAATTGAAGTAAAGCTTGCAATTACTGAAGCTAACGAAATTGGTCCACACTTAGTGATTACACCTGAAGAATTGATGTTTGATCCGTTCAGCTTAGATATTGAAGAACTCGAGCCCGGCGTGGATTATGTTATCGAAGCTGAGTTTGCCTCGGTTGGAACCGAAGCTGTAGAAATAGAAGCGATAACAGCTGCACCCGGATTAGCGGACTATCTTACCTTTGACCCTAACGAGAATATTACGATTGATCCAGATGATGTCTTAATCGTGACGGTTACTTTCCGTTGTGAAGAAGACGACTTGGACGATGAGGGAAACTTTGAACCAGATGGTCGTATTTTAATTCGTAACAATACAGAGGCTTCTCTTTTGTTCTGGCCATTTTCTGCATTTGTTGGACCTCTCAGTGTGAATGAAAATGTCCTTCCAGGAGTGCCAGATCACTTTGATCTGTCACAAAATCACCCAAATCCATTTAACCCTACTACAACTATCGACTTTGCATTAGCAAAATCTGGTGCGGTTAATTTTTCCCTTTATGACATGAACGGCAGAATGGTACAAGAAGTTATTAATAGCAGTATGCCAGCAGGGTATCACAGCGTAATAATTGATGGACATCAGCTTACAGCTGGTGTGTACATGTACCAATTGACTACCGCAGACTTTGTAAGCTCACACAAAATGGTGCTTATAAAGTAATTTACGGTGATATTGGCTCGATCTGACTTTCTTGCCAATTTAATATTCCAAAGCCGGTTGATTCCTGATGTGAATTGACCGGCTTTTACTTTTTAGATTAAATTATTACACATAGTAATTTGAAATGTCGTTTCTTCTGAATAAATTATATCAGAATTTAGAGAATAGGGGTCGCCATGTGGGTGCTACCCATAATTTATTACTTGAAAGATTAACAATAGTAACACCAATATATTAATTTGATGAAATCACATACTACATTAGATAATTACCAGCCTGAAGATCACGGATTTCGCTGTGGGCTCGAGGTTCACCAGCAGTTAAACACTGATAAAAAGTTGTTTTGTCGTTGCCCAGCAGGGCAATATAGCGATCATTTCGATGCACGTGTCCTGCGTCATATGCGCCCGACACTTTCAGAACTCGGCGAATATGACGGAACTGCATTGATGGAATTCAAAACCCGTAAAGAGATCCTCTACCTTTTAAATAAAGAAACTGTTTGTACCTACGAGATGGATGATAATCCTCCATTCCCCATAAATCGACAGGCGGTTGACTACGCCATTGAAATAGCCTTGATGTTGAATTGTAGCATAGTCGGAGAGCTACATGTCGCTCGCAAGCAATATTTAGACGGTTCAATTCCTGCTGGCTTTCAACGCACAGCAATAATCGGATGGAATGGCTGGATACCATATAAAGACCGCAAAATAGGCATTATCCAATTGGGATTAGAAGAAGATTCCTGTCGCGAAGTATCAGATCATGGACATAGACGCGTCTATCTGACTGATCGATTGTCAATGCCTCTGGTCGAGGTGGTAACCGCCCCGGAAATGCTTAGCCCTACCGAAGCATATGAAGTGGGTGTGCTGATCGGCAACCTGTTGAGGATGTCTGGCAAGGTAAGACGTGGTATTGGCAGCGTCCGTCAGGATGTAAATGTCTCCGTTACGGGAGGAACGCGCATAGAAATTAAAGGTGTGCCAAGGCTTCCGCTTATCCCTAAATTGGTACACTTTGAGGCTCTGAGGCAGTCACAACTTTTAGAATTATCCAAAGAGATGATCTCGCGAAAGATTAAGCCAGTTGACAGTTCTTTTGACAGCTTTGATATTACCGGAAAACTTGATCTGCCACCAACGGATCGCGAAATTGAAGATGATTTTAATACCACAGTCATTGTGCTGAAGAAAATGGCTGGATTATTGACTATGCCCCTTGGACCCAATCGTACATTCGCTGATGACATTGCTGGCAAAGTGAGGGTTATAGCATGTTTACACGACCAACCGAGTCTTCTCCACACTGAAGCGGATGACTCCCTCAGTTTATCCGACAATAACCGCAAAATAGTTGTAAACTCGACTGGAATGAATGAGAGAGAAGATAGCGCAATAGTGGTTTGGGGTTCGCAATTGGATGTAGAAACTGCGCTTAAGGAAATTCGTTTGCGAGTTATAGAGGCATTAGAGGGGATACCAAACGAGACGCGCCAAAGACTGCCTTCAGGTGAGACCGATTTTGAGAGAGTATTACCTGGTGCAGACAGAATGTACCCCGATACGGATTCACCACCTCTTGCTCTAACTGAGACAGATGTGAATATAATTAAAAATAATCTTTCAGAGAGACCATGGGAAAGGGAAAAGCGTCTTGTTGACATGGATCTACCCGCTCATTTAGTGAAAGTTATGTTGCTCTCCCCACAAATAAACCTGTTTTATGATCTGGTTGCGAAAAAAATTGCCTCGCCAATTTTGGCAGCGTATGTGCTTGGTGAACTAACAGTGCACTTTCGGCGAATCGGAGGGAATGTAGATTTGCTGACGTATGAGGCTTTGTGGGTATTGTTCGAGTTATATTCAGACGGTAAAATTGTCAGGAATACTATTAGACCGCTATTTAATGCAGCATCTTCCAACGATTCAATTGAATGGGAAAAATTGTTGAAGCTCAATAACTATCATAGAAGTTCCCATGCTGATATTGAGAATAGCATTGTGAAAATTTTAGGTAATTATCAGGATTCATTACCCGAAGATCATGAGAAGAAGTGTAAATTTTTGACAGGTTGTGTCATGATTCAGACCACTGGCACTATTAATGGTAAATTGGTCGGAGAAATTGTCAAGTCGCATTTGAGGACAACAAATTAGGTTGATTATTATTCAATCATTTAATATCAATTATATGGACAATTACAATATTAGTAATAATGCAATTCAGCAAATATGTTTAATTTGATATTATCAGCAGTTATTAGTTATGTCAGATAGCATAAAACGCGTTATAATTGCAGTTCTAATATTGCTAGGGATCCTGTTGGTTGGCACCGCAGGTTTCAGTTATTTTGAGGATTGGAGCTTTTTTGATTCGATTTGGATGACAGTGATTACTATGTCCACCGTTGGTTTTAATGAAGTTCATCCGTTACATACCGAGAGTCGAATACTCGCAATGTTTATCATAGGCTGCACATTGCTTGTCGGGGGATATGCAATTGGGAATATAAGTGCATTTTTAATTGAGGGAGAAATGGGGGAGCTGCTAAAGGGACGTAAAATGGAAAGAAAAATAGGTCGATTGAAAAAACATGTAATTCTGATCGGTTTTGGGTTGGTCGTACATGAAGCTGCCAAAGCCTGGGACAGAGAAAACCTTGTGGTGATCGAGAAATTTGAAGACCGCTATGAAAACGCTGTTGATCATGGCTTTAAAGCTATCCACGGCGATGCAACTCACGACGATATATTAGAAAAGCCGGAATCAAAACAGCTCAGGGTATTATGCTCGCAACCGGCGTGGTGGCTGAGACAATATTAATCTCTTTGACTGCAAGAGAAATGAATCCGGATATAATCATCAGCGCACGTATTGATGACATTCATGCAGTATCGAAACTTCGTAAAATTGGAGTTGAGCATATTGTTACTCCCAGCGTGATCGGTGGAAAGAGGCTGGCTGCGTCAATAGAGCATCCTGCAATCGTCGATTTCCTTGATTTAGTGATGAAACGGGAAGATCTATCACTCAAGTTGGAAGAGTTAAAGATAAAATCAGGTACTCAACTCGATGGTAAGACACTAATTGAATCAGAATTACGAAAAACTACTGGTGGAGCACTTGTATTGTCCATCCGCAAAGAGAATGGAAAGTATATTGTTTCACCACAGCCAGATTATAGAATTCGTGGAGGTGATACTTTGATATTGCTCGGTACTGATGATTCCCTGGAAAAGGCAATGGATCTAGGGAATTTATAGAGAGTTGATAATGATATGGGCGGTTGAAGATAATTAGTATAATTTATCGATGGATACTTTAATTATTCTTAATTTCAATTTTCATTTTATTTGTGACGATAATTAAGAAAAATTGAAAGTTTTGCCCAATTTGTGTTAATTGAGCTTTGAGCCTGAAAGCGTAGAATAAATATATAGTTGACAAGGTAGTAGATGTCCAAAAAAAATGCGAAAATCCGAATGATCAATCCGGATTTTCGCTGGTATGTGTGCTATGCGTGAAACCTTTGAAGTGCAATGCTATGAATGAGTCAAGTTACGTTTCGCGGAATTAGAGTGGCCAGGTCGTGCAAAGGGTTGGCCAAATTCACGTATCAGTCATAGTTTCAATTATTGTTATCGCGCATCTCACTTTTTTATTGTTTGCTACAAGGGTGTAATTGCTATAATTATTTCCTATAAGTTTTGTTCAATTCTTTCTTCAACTATTGTATCGGAAACATGAGGGAGGAACTTTAGCTTTCTTTAAGGAAAAATTGAAAAAATTAAAGTTAAGAATGAGGAATAACTATTTTTGAGGATTAAGAAAGCCTACGGCAGGCGGACTGTGCAGGAATTATTACAGAGTTCAATTCGAGTAAAATCGATTGATGTTATTAATTCTGTGGAGTCTAAGAAATTAAGTTCTATTATTGAGTTGGCTCAATCAAAGCGGATACCAATAATAAAACGTGATCGCAAATTGCTGGATCAAATTATTAATGCAACATTCCATCAAGGAGTGATTGCTCATTATGAAACACCGACACCCTGGGAGTTGACGGATTTAGTTCATCATGCAAAAAAGCAAGTGCATTGCTCGTTACTGATATTTGACGGAATCCAGGACCCTCAAAATCTCGGAGCAGTGATACGATCTGCCGAGGTGTTAGGAGCTTCGGGCGTTATAATTCGTAAAAAACGGTCAGCTGAGTTAAACTCTGTGGCAATGAAAGCATCTGCAGGAAGTGCTTTCAGGCTACCAGTCGTTATAGTGGCAAATCTCGATCAAACGGTTCGAGTACTGAAAAAAAATGGTTATTGGATCTATGGACTTGACACAGCGGGCTCGACTTCGATTTGGCAGACCAAATTTTCTGGTCATACAGCATTTGTGATGGGCAATGAGGAGGTTGGGATAAGTAAATTGTTGCAAAAGAGATGCGATAACATAATTCATATTCCGCAACGAGGTACTATTGCATCATTAAATGTATCAGTTGCGACGGGGATAGTGATGGCAGAGTGGCTTAGGCAGCGAACGAATGACAGCCCGAACACAGACCAATAAGGGGACAATAAATTGAACGAGCGAGCAGCATTGCTGTACAGAATCGATTGGAGAGTCATTTGTCAAAACGCATAAATGTGATTCTCGTACCGGGTGAAGGAGGCGATTCCAAACAGTTTAGTCTATCCATATTTTGGATGAAGGTTGTAGCGCTCATGTTTTTTCTGGCAGTTGTTGTGATTGCTATTGGAGCGAGCACCTATACTATACTCGCTCGGAAAGCTTTAGATTTTTCAAGGTTGCAGACTGAGAACACCCGTTTGGAAATGGAAAATCATCGAATAATTCGAGTTGCGAGGGAAGTTGATCAAGGCAGGAAAATTTTGGCGCAAATTATACGGTCACTTGGCGGTCATCTTGATCTGGGGAGATCAATGTCTAACACCGATTCGCTGACTCTTAGTGAAGCCATGAGTGAAAGTAGTGTCAATTCGGATCTGGACTATTTTCTTGAGGGTAACTCATATGCGATTGACAATATATTCGGATTTGGCTTACCTACGCAGATGCCAGTTCAGGGTTTTATCTCACAAAAGTTTAGCGAAGATCACATTTTTCCTGATCGCAGTCATCGTGGCATCGATATAGCAGGCAAAACTGGATCAGCAATTCTCGCAGCGGCATCTGGAAGGACGGTGTTTTCCGGTTGGACACCATATTATGGTAATTGTATAATAGTTGCCCACACCGATGGATACTTGACATTCTATGGTCACAATCAGCTTAATCTTAAAGATGTTAGTGTAGAGGTTCTGCAATCCGAACCAATTGCCATGTTGGGAAACTCTGGAAATTCCAGTGCACCTCATTTGCATTTCGAAATATGGAAAGATGGAGTTCCAGTTGATCCAATGGAATTTGTCAGAATGGATTTAGATTAATTTTTATCCTGAACAATTCCTAAATTGAGCATTTTATCCTTTTATTTCCAACTTGGTAAAAATATTATAAAATTAATTATTAATTAAGTCCGTTAAATCTTAGATTAATAGCTGAGTTCAAAACAGGGAGTCGTTGTTTGAGTTTTGAACTATCGGGCAGTAATTATTGTTTCCAAATGCTCACCCGATTGGCTTGACATTCAGTTGAGATCAAAACATTTAAGGTTTACGAGATACAAGATTGGCAAAAAACAGAGATAATCATTCAGGGGCGGGTGAACTTTCCACAATTCTGGGCTCAGATGCCGTATTTGATGGCCATCTTAAGACGAAAGCTTCCATGCGGATTGATGGCAAGGTTAAAGGTGAATTGATAACCTCAAACACAGTTACAATTGGATCAGAAGGTGTCGTGGAGGGCACCATATCGGCGAAAGATGTAGTAGTCGGTGGTCGTGTTGTGGGGACACTGAACGCCACGGGCAGAATAATACTCGAAGCACACTCTGTTTTAAACGGTGACCTGAAAACGAGCAGACTGGTAGTTGAAGATGGAGCTACGTTTAACGGAAGCAGTGATATGGGTGGCAAAAACATGGTAACTTCTAATTCCAATAAACAATCTAAGATTCGTTTGACAGAGGAAGACTGACTTCGGTTAATTTAGTCGGGGGGAAACAGGGCGATCATAGGCATATGATTTTTTCATTGATAGCATATGGTACGGCGTGAATCATGGTCGGGTGCAGCTAAATATACGCATCTTGGAATTACCTTGGCAATTGTGGTGATAGGTGGTTTCTTCGGCGGATATTGGATTGATCAAAAGATCGATACTGTTCCCTTGTTTGCAATTATTGGAACTTTTATTGGAGCGTCTGCTAGTATATTCAGCATGATAAGAACGTTGAATAAAATGAGAATCGAGATGGAAAAGAAAGTATCTAAAAATAAAAATATTAACGAAAATGGTTGATAGACAGCTAACGGTAATGCTCAGTGGTGCTGCGCTACTAACCGTGCTGCTTGGTAACATGGGTATAAACCTGGTCAAAATCGCAGGTGGCGGGCTGGCATTGCTGGTTTTTTTGCCCGTATTTATTATGTTAAAACGCCAGATGGCCTCAGGTGATACCATGAAATTCATGAAGACCTTTGTTTTGGGGTTTGCATATAAATTGGCAGTTATATTAGCTGCGTTTTGGTATGCGATATCAATACTAAACTGGGACATCAAGGATTTTGTTGTGGGTAATTTAGTGTTTTTAATAACATTTCAGGTTTACGAATCACTTTATTTTATGAAAATGCAGAAGAATAACGATCAGGAGCATTCGGTAGTATGACGAATAGTGCAGCAGAAGCAACCGAGCATGCAGCAGCCGGTCACGAGGAAAGTTTCGGCGATATTGTAATCCATCACCTGACAGAGTTGGAATCGCTGTCAATTCCTTGGTGGAGTAATGGTCGATTTACAACATTGTCATTGGAACACTTAAAATTTGAGCTATTCGGGATTGACATGTCGATTACAAAACCAGTAATTTTCATGTGGGTTGCGGCATTGATCCTAATACTGATGATGACTATCTCATTTCGCGGTGGACGCTTGTTGCGTAATAAATTTGCCAATCTCCTTGAAGTCTATATTCTATACGTCCGGGACGAAGTGATCTATCCCAGTTTGGGCGAAGAAGACGGAAGGCGCATGCTCCCATTTTTCCTTACGGTTTTCTTTTTTGTTCTGGTGATGAATCTGTGTGGTATGGTTCCTTGGGGTAATTCTCCAACTGGTAATGTGAATGTCACTGCTGGATTGGCGATAATTGCATTCATTACGATTCAAACACAGGGGATCAAGAAAAACGGTTTGGGTGGACACCTGAAGGCTATGTTACCACCGGGGTTGCCGGCGTTTGTGATCCCGATCATGATTCCGGTTGAAATCATGGGGACATTTGCCAAGCCTTTTGCGCTTTGCATTCGCCTATTCGCTAATTTGGTTGCTGGCCATGCTGTCATCATTGTGTTACTTTTATTAGTAATTCAGGGAGGGTATATAATAGCGCCATTACCAATGTTTGGTATTATGTTTATCTCCCTGCTGGAGATATTTGTTGCGCATTTGCAGGCATTTATATTTACTATGCTAACCGCACTTTTTGTGTCAATGGCAATTAATCCGAGTCATTAATTATGATAATAAAACAAATGAAAAAGCTTACCTTACCTTTAATATTAGCGATATTCGCAATCAGCCTCTTTTCTATGGGTTGCCAAGACAGGATAAGCACAACGATTGCTCCAACTGAAGGGCTTTACAATGGGAGAGTCATTGCGACGCTACACGGCATTGTCAAAACTCACGATACGAGTGAGCCCATTGCGGAGGTGGAAGTTCTGTATGTAAATGCGGGGAAAAACCAAAGAACTTTTACAGACTCTAACGGATATTATAGATGTGATAATCTCCGTCCGAGTACTTATACAATAACATTCATTTCACCCGACTCTACATATGCCGATATGTTTGAAATCATCGAAATCAAATATGATTCTTTGAATGCCCATCCATCTACGGTAGATTATCATGTGGTTGTTTCGCACAATATTGATATGTTTTCTAAGGACGCTGGCTTACACGGATATGTTTATGCCAACAAGGATTTTGAAGAAACTGTCCCTGTTAGTGGAGCTGAGGTTAGGATTACCGATCTTGATGGCATATTGAATGCCAATTATATAGCGATCACCTCAGCAGATGGATATTACAGCTTCGATAATTTACCTGCTGTTCCAAGTGCGACTCTAATGGTGTTACCCTGGGAAAGCGATGGTGTTCAATATAGTTTTCAATCAATGGAAATTGAAACAGTTGCTGGTGGTTCCATTGAAGTAGAAAACATATTTTTATCTCCAGCACAATCTGATGTTATAGTGCTGACCAACAATTTTGCAAACGGAAATTTTCCCGTTGATGGAAATATCATTGTAGGATTTTCACGGCCATTGCTTGAAGATTCTTGGAATGTACTACTTATGCGCAATGAGACCGAAATACCGGTAATAACGACACTGGATCAATCGGCAAAAATTCTTGCTATTAATCCAACAGTCATTCTTAGAGCCGGCTCAGCATACTCACTTACTATCAGCGGGCGTGATATTAATTATGGTCAATTTGAATACGGTCCTGTGCAGTTTGTGACCGAATTGGGAATAGCACTGGAGAGTACAAATCTATCTCAAGCTGATGGCGTGATCAGGAACGATGTCGGTCTTGATGAGACTATTACTTTCACCTTTAACAGGCAGATTGATGTTGACAATTTTAACAATCAAGTAATTCTCACGCGAGATGATGTTGATGTGCTCTCTAATTGGGAATTCTCCGAAGACCATATGACTCTGGAGATACATCCCGAGGGCTCATTCAGGATCGGTACGGAATATGAGATTTCGTATAGCGTTTATTCTATGATCCCCTATGACTTTACCTCAACACTGGATATTCCGTTTATTTTTCAAACATCCTCTCGTGGTGATCCGCCCACACTGGTTGTTGGCTTAGAGGTAGATGCTGGATTCGCAAGACCGGATTGGAACACTACAACTTTACAATTAAGGTGGAATGCGATTATTGGTGCCGATTATTATGATGTTTATGGGTCAGATAGCTACAGCGTTATTGACAAAATTTACCTCGGAAGAATATTCTCAGACCGTCTATTTGGGGCACAGACTGGCGAAATTCAGCTACCTCCAGAATTCGATTGGATTGCAGGTGATGCTATTCAAACACCCTTTACGCAAAACATCCAGGTTACTCTGCAAGTTCGAGCGATCAATGAATACGGAATTGGTCAATTCTCATCCGAATTGATGATCCGGGATGAGGTGGCACCAACATATGAAATCCGGCAATTTCAATCTGCAGACAATTCGGGGAACAATATTCCGACTGCAATAACATTTAGATTATCCAATCAGGTAGAATACTGCGACAGTCAGGGTCAGCCGGGTTGGGGTGTGGTGGAAAACGGCGGCGATGCGGGATATTCTCTTTCATCTGCCGATGGATGGTGGCAGTGGGATGAAAACTACCGCAATGGAAAATTAAATGTGGTGGTTCCCAACCTGTCAGATGGATCAGGTGATCGATTGTGGTTAGTTGGATTAAGAGATGCCAGTGGCAATGTTCAAACAGACACGACCTGGTTTGATATATTTTAAGAATGAATTTTAATATATGACGCATTATTAATCATGATAGTTGACTGCGTTATTGTAGTCTTGATTAATTTATAGCGAATATAATAAAATAAGAATGTGGCAAGATTCAATTTTGAATAATGTCGCAAATTGATGATTGAATGGAATTAAATTTAATCATCTTAAGAAGTTTAATTTACACAATAATACTAATTATTTACCGGAGGAAACTCGAAAATGCTTGCATTTCTCGGAGAACTTACAAACAGTGGTTTAGCATATCTCTCAGCAGGAATTGGAGCTGGGTTGGTAGTTATCGGTGCGGGTCTCGGCATTGGTCATATTGGCGCTCATGCAATGGACGGAATCGCTCGTCAGCCAGAGGCTACTGCTAAGATTCAAACTGCCATGATTATTTCAGCTGCCTTGATTGAGGGTGTTGCATTACTTTGTTCTGTGATATGCCTACTTTTATACCTCAAGGTCTGATTTTATTAAAAGCAGATTTAATATAATGTTGAATATTATAAAATTTAGCTGGATTGTCTCTTGCTAAATGAAATGGATAAATCATTATACTTTAAGGGTATGACATTATGATGGATATTCATCCAGGTCTGATGATCTGGACTATCATTTCTTTTATTCTGTTGTTGATGATCTTGAAAAAGATTGCTTGGGGTCCAATCCTCAAAGCGCTCGACGAGAGAGAAAAGGGAATAAAGGACGCCATAAAATCAGCAGCGGATGCTCAGGCAGCAGCAAACCGAACACTTGCAGAATATAAAACGCAGATGGCAGAGGCACGGGCAGAAGCTCAATCTATCATCGCGAAATCAAGGCAGGATGCTGAACGCATCCGCGACGAAATAATTTCCAAGTCAAAGGTTGATGCACAATCGATTACTGAAAAAGCTACTAAGCAAATTGACCTCGAGCGACAGGAAGCTATCCACCAGATCAGAGCTGAGATTGCGACCATGGTGGTTGATGCGGCTTCGAAGGTTATCAGAAGAGCATTGAACGAAGAAGACCATAAAAGGCTGATTTTAGATACTCTCGATCAAGGGAGTAATTCTAATTGATTGATATTGGTTTAGCTCGGCGATATGTACAACCTCTTTTTGAAGTTACAAGCGATAAAGGCAATCTTGACACCGTTGTTGAAGAGCTAAAAGAGCTTAACTCTGCACTAAGTGATAAATCACCTTTAAGGGTCATTCTAAACGATCCTTCAATTTCACTGCAATCGAGAATTGCAGTTATTGAGGAAATCTTTACTGGCTACAGTGATTCTTACCTGAACTTTGTCCGTCTTGTTATCGAAAAAAACAGGACATTTATTCTTGAAATTGCATATTCAATTTTTAAGAAGATAAAGGATGAATCAGAGGGGCTTTTATCTGGGGTAGTGGAATCAGCATTACCCTTGGATGATGAAACGATAGTAGAGCTAAAACAACAGCTTGAAATGAGTTTTGGTCATAAGGTCGATATTGAATTTCGTATAACTCCAGATTTGTTAGGTGGACTTCGAATACGAGTCGGCAATACAGTTATGGACGGCAGTGTCACTGGAAAGCTTGAAAAACTTAAAAGTGAGCTGATTAGTGCATAATTATAAAATATTCCAAAGAATTAAGAGGTAGAAAAATTACTCATGCGGATTAAACCCGAAGAAATTACTCGGATTATACGCCAGCAAATAGAGGGATTTGAATCCCGTTCCGACATGTCAGAAGTTGGTGAAGTTATCCAAGTCGGTGACGGAATCGCCAGAGTGTATGGAATTGAAAACTGTATGGCGAGTGAGCTAATCGAATTCCCAAATGGTGTGTACGGCGTAGCTTTGAACCTTGAAGAGGATAACGTTGGTGTTGCCCTTTTTGGCGATGACCGCTTAATCCGTGAAGGAGATCAGGTCAAGCGTACTGGAAAAGTTGTTGAAGTCCCTGTGGGCGAAGAATTGCTCGGTCGCGTGGTAAATCCACTTGGCGTGCCACTTGACGGCAAGGGTCCCATCAATACAAAAATAACGATTCCAATCGAGTCAAAGGCACCGGGAGTTGTTTTCAGGCAACCTGTGCATGAGCCACTTATGACAGGAATAAAAGCAATAGACTCGATGATTCCTATTGGTCGTGGTCAGCGTGAGCTTATTCTCGGTGACCGTCAAATTGGTAAAACTGCGCTTGGCATTGATGCTATCATCAATCAAAAAGATAATGATGTATTTTGCATCTATGTAGCCATTGGTCAAAAAGGTTCAACTATTGCTAAGGTTGTAAAGACCTTAGAAGAGAATGGTGCAATGGATAATACAATAGTGGTTTCATCCACTGCTGTCGATTCCGCACCAATCCAATTTCTGGCACCTTATGCAGGCGCTGCTATGGGTGAATTCTGGCGAAACAATGGTAAGCATGCGTTGATTGTCTATGATGATCTGACCAAACATGCCTGGGCGTATCGTCAGATGTCTCTCCTACTAAGAAGACCTCCAGGTCGAGAAGCATATCCAGGTGATATTTTTAACCTTCACTCACGATTGCTCGAGCGTGCGGCGAAAGTATCAAACGAAATGGGCGGAGGATCACTGACGGCATTACCAATAGTAGAAACTCAAATGGGCGATGTTTCTGCGTACATTCCTACGAACATTATTTCAATTACCGATGGTCAAATTTATCTTGAACCAGAATTGTTTAATGGTGGTTTCAGACCGGCAGTAAACGTTGGAATTTCTGTATCTCGAGTAGGCGGTAACGCACAGTTTAAGGCGATGCGTCAAGTTGCCGGTACATTGCGACTTGACCTTTCACAATATCGTGAGCTTCAGGCATTCGCACAATTTGGTTCTGACTTGGACAAGGCAACATTGGCACAATTAACTCGTGGTGAGCGTCTTACCGAGGTATTGAAGCAGGGTCAATATTCACCATTACCCTTTGAGGAGCAGATTGCAGTATTGTATCTCGCCTCAAAAGGCTGGTTGGATGAATTTGCAATTGACCTACTCAGTCGTTGTGAAGCAGAATACCTGAATGCAATGCGCGATATGCACCAAGATATTTTGAAAGATATATTGGACAGGAAAAAGATTGATGACAATCTTGAATCAAGGCTGAATTCAGCGTGTGAGAAGTTTATTGAAGGCTTTAGAGCCTCAGTAGCAGCTTGATAATTAGTGTTTAGACTCTATAACAAATAAATATAATTACAATATATGGCTTCTCTTAAACAGATAAGAAGACGGATTGTTGGGGTGCAGAATACCCGTCAAATTACGCGTGCTATGAAAATGGTAGCCGCAGCCCGGATGCGTAAAGCACAGGAAAATATGGAGGCTGCACGTCCATACTCTAGTAAGCTTCGAGAGGTAATTGCTTCGCTCGTTGCTCGCACTGAATCTGATGTACATCCTCTGTTAATATCTAAAGATCCTAAAAAAATCGGTATTATATGTGTTACCTCTGACAGAGGTCTTGCAGGTGGCTTTAATGCAACGATCTGTCGGCGCACAGATTTACTACTGCAAGAAAATAGCGACAAAGAAGTTGAGTTATTAACAATCGGTAGAAAAGGTAATGACTTCTTTAAAAATCGTGGTGCGAAAATTCATAAATATTACGCAGACGTGTTCAAAGATATGGAGTTTAACAGCGCAGTTAGCATTGGCAAGGAGATTAGCAGTTATTATATTGCTGGTTCATTTGACAGAATTTACGTTGTATTCAATGAATTCAAAAATGCAATGCAGCAAAACTTGATCAGTGAACGTTTATTACCGATTACATCAAGTGAGGCTTTGAGTGCGTGGAATGCAGTTGATTATATTTACGAACCCGATGCCAATACAGTATTGGACGCAATCTTACCCTTATACATCAATGTTCAAGTATGGCGAATATTGCTGGAGTCATATGCCTCGGAACAAGCAGCTCGGATGAGTGCTATGGATAAGGCGACAGAAAATGCCGATGAATTGGTAGGATCATTAAAATTGCAGTTTAACAAAGCACGCCAAACCGCAATTACCACAGAACTTTTGGAAATTGTTGGCGGTGCTGAGGGACTGAAGTAATGATGAATGTTTATGGGCATTCAAATTCTTCAATTCTTGGAAATTTAAATTGGAGATTGAACCATGAGATATCTTAAGTTAACCTCTTTAGGTCTCGCTATTATTTTAATACAATCTTGTGGAGGCTGGGGTGGCTACGTACATAAAAGTGATCGATTTAAATATGTCATGCCATTCCCAATTGGTTGGGAGGTCTGGGATAGATCTGATGACTCACGTGATATACTGGTTGCCACAATTACAAGCAATCCAAAAGCTGAGATAACGGTTACTGCTATTCCCGTTGCGCCCGATCTTAATCTACATGAGGTATATGCCACATTTCTTGATGGTGGGCAGGATGCTTCTCTTTATGATCAGTTCAGAGTTGGAATGCAAGGAACTGTTCACGCTAAGAATGCGGAAGGTAGGAGTTTAATTGTCGAGTATGAAAAGGGTGGGCAGAAAATGAAAGGATTTAGAACCAAATTTCTTGGCTTTAGATTCACACTCGAAATACAAGCATCTGCACCTGCAGACGAATTTATTATGTTAGAGGAAGATTTTAAGAAAATGGTTAGTGTATTGGAATTTAAGAAGTAGTCTATATATTTCATCAAATAGCATAGACCTCATATTTGTAAGGATAGCCACTGGTTGGCAGTGATTCCTGCAGATAGAAATAATTATAAAAGTAGTTAAATAATCAAAAAAATAATCTAAAAAAGTATGAAAAACGAAGGTATTGTTAAGCAAATTATTGGTGTTGTAATTGATGTGGCGTTCCCAGAGGGGGAGTTACCATCCTTATATAATGCTTTGCACATAGATAGAGGTGATCAGGGGGTGTTGACACTTGAGGTTCAGCAACATCTTGGCGATAGAATGGTGCGCACCGTGGCAATGGACACAACGGATGGACTGAAACGCGGCGAGAAAGTCGTCGATTCAGGAACTCCAATATCCATTCCGGTTGGACCGGCTACTTTGGGCAGGTTGATGAATGTGGTCGGCGAGCCGATTGATGGACTTGGTCCGATAGAAACTGAACATCGTTTTCCAATCCATAGACCACCTCCAGCATTCATAGATTTAGATACCAGTAGTGAAATATTGGAAACGGGAATAAAAGTTATTGACTTGATTCAGCCTATTCCAAAGGGTGGAAAGGTTGGTTTATTTGGTGGTGCAGGAACTGGAAAAACCGTAACCGTTATGGAGTTGGTCAATAACATAGCAAAGTACCATGGGGGTATATCCGTGTTTGCTGGTGTAGGCGAGCGCACACGAGAGGGAAATGATTTATTACGCGAAATGGCAGAATCAGGTGTGGTAAATTATGGAAAAGATTTTGACCACGATGTATTTGATCTTACAAAAGTTGATCATACTGCCCTAAAAGAATCAAAAATTGCTATGTCCTTTGGACAGATGAACGAACCTCCTGGTTGCCGTTTACGAGTTGGACTGACTGGCGTTACGTTGGCAGAATATTTTCGCGATGAAGAAGGTCGAGATGTATTGTTGTTTGTTGACAATATATTCAGGTTCACTCAAGCAGGAAGTGAAGTATCTGCGCTGCTCGGTAGAATGCCATCAGCTGTGGGATACCAACCAACTCTCGCGACCGAGATGGGTGCATTGCAAGAGAGGATTACTTCCACTAAAAAAGGATCGGTTACTTCATTTCAAGCAGTGTATGTTCCTGCTGATGACCTTACTGATCCTGCGCCGGCAACTACTTTCGCACATCTCGATGCTACTACGGTATTAGACCGGAAGATTGTAGAAATGGGAATTTATCCCGCGATTGATCCCTTGGATTCAACATCAAGAATAATGGATCCACTTATTGTGGGTGAAGAGCATTACAATGTTGCCAGATCTTGTCAAGTGGTGTTGCAGAGATATAAAGACCTACAGGACATTATTGCAATTCTTGGTATGGATGAACTTTCTGATGAAGATAAACAGGTAGTTAATAGAGCACGAAGAATTCAAAAGTTTCTCTCACAGCCCTTCCACGTTGCGGAAGCATTTACTGGTCGTCCTGGTGTTTATGTAAAGATAAAAGATACTATTCGAGGATTCAAAATGATTGTTGACGGCGAGTTGGATCACATATCCGAACAATCATTTTATATGGCTGGCACAATAGATGAAGTTTTAGAGCGTTACGAGGAGCAACAAAAGGTTGGATGATAGCGCAAATTATATTGAGCTGAGAATTGCAACTCCATTTGGGAATCAGCAAACCTTTAGGGTAAAACACGTCAGGATTCCTGGCAGTGAAGGAGATTTTGGGATACTACCGGGACATTTACCAATTATCTCATCACTTAGAATAGGATTAATTGAGTTCAAGGTAGATGGCAAGTTAAATCGATGGACATGCTCTGAGGGATACAGCGAGGTGGTTGATGATAGAGTTACAATTCTTACAGAAGCATCGGAATCAGTAATCGAGATAGACATAAATCGAGCAAAAAATTCTAAGGCAAGAGCACAACAAAGGTTACAAGAAAATTCGGTTGATTTAAACATCAGCCGTGCTCAACTATCACTGCTTCGTTCGGAAAATAGATTGCAAGCCGTTTCTGTTCTACAATAGTATTGAAAAACTCTGTCTGTAGTCAAATTTGACTTGACAATCAGGTAAAAAATCGTTATAATTGACCTGACTGTACTGTGTTTCCTCCTATTTTAGGAAATAGGGTAAATTTAATAATGAATGTCTCTTATTAGACACTATATAAAACGGAACAGAATGAAAATTATCGGGTCGCTGAGCGTATTCGTCATCTTGGCGGTGTTAATAGTTTTTCAACCTATTGCTTTTTCATCATCTTCCTTACCCGATGACGGGTTGACGGAGGACGAGCTTTATCAAGCTTATGTAAACATATATTTTGTAAAACAGGAATTGGACCAAACGAGGGAAATGTCTGTTCGTGAGTCTTTTCTGAAATGGCTTTACGACGGCATCATATCTGAAGTACAATCGAGAAAAAAGAAAAGTTCTGACCAGACTCTTGAAATCCTAAATCCACCTGGACTGCAGGGCTTTGACGAAAATTCTTATAAACTTCCAGAAAACTTGGAAGAATCCTCCCCTAAAATTTCAAATTCTGCCCGTGAGAAATATTTACGCGATGAATATCGTCACAAATATTTAAAAGCTCGACTTATCAAAGACAAACTGATTGCCACTGCAACCGATAAACAACGCAAAAGGTTGTTAAAAAAAGATCTTAATTCGACCATAGATACCTACATGTATGGGCGGTACACGGAAGCAATCCTAAAATTTGATGAATTGATAAAAGAATATGGGTTTACCGATTTGGATGATATTTATTTCTATCGTGGTGAATCATATTTTGCAATGAAATTATGGAGTGCTGCCATTCAAGATTTTGAGCGTGTTGTTTCCAGCAATTCATTAGACTCTCACTATCAAAAGACCTCCCTAAACCGGTTGATTTCCCTCTACGGGAATATGGGCTATTATGATAAAGTTAAAGAACATTGGGAAGCATTTCAGGGTGCATATTCAGAAGAGCTTGATGACGAATATTGGCAAGTTGTTGAGGTAGTAGCAAGATATATGATGGTTGCTGGAGAATTGACGAATGCCATATCGCTTATTGACCAGATTCCCCAGACAAGTGAAGTTTATATTAATTCTCACCAACTTGCCGCACAATCTGCGTTGATGCAACTTGAATTAGATGATGCTGAAAGTCGATTTAATGCCTTGAATGTTCCAAAAATTGGAAACACCAAGATTAGCAGTAATATTCAAAATGATGCCAGACTTAAGCTTGGATATGTTAGATTTTTACGTGGGGATTATCGCGATGCACATAATATGTTCCGTCAGGTTGAAGGTAATGCTAAGCATAAAGAAATAGCTCTTATTAGCAGTGCGTGGTCGTTATATCGAATAAATGTATTTGATCAGGTTATTGCTACATGTGATATGTTTATAACGCAATTTCCGAATTCAGAATATAAATATGAGGCGCTTGCGCTTATGGGGCATTGCCGAGAAGTCCTAGGTCAGGACACACTGGCAGTTGATTTGTTTGAAGAGATTATGTCTGCCGTTGACGATAGGCTGGACTATCGCGATTTTGTTTATGAAAAAAAACAAATATCCAATCTTTCTAATGAACTGAGTTTGATAGAGTCGGAAGTATTTGGCGAAAACAGGCGAGACTTATTCAATAAGTATTTGTCCGTACGAGAAAAGCTGATCTCCCTCAAGGAAGAGGTAAAATTAGCGGAAGGATTAAGGTCGAATCCAGAAATTGGCGATATGATTGTCGAACAAGCTCGTTTAGTACGGCTTATTGAGGGTCAGCAGGATATAGAAAACCTGCTTGGCTCATTGGATCACAAGAGAAGCATTCTTAAATATCAAAATATTCTTACAAGTTTGGATAATCTCACCTCAAAGATTTCACATGGAATCAATTATGAGTTGTCACGTTCAAACGTAACTCAACGGGAAGAAAAACGTCGTCACGAAGCAATTCTAAGCGATTCTCTTGCCCGCAATACGGTTCGCGAATTGCAATCAATTGACAATTCTTTGGTCTTAGTGCATGAGATCCGCAATAATATGTATGATGATAGTAGTCCTGAATTACTACTTGAATTGACCACATTAAATGATGATCTGCACAGTATGAGACAAAACCTGTTGCATATTCAAACTGATTTGTCAAGTTATGGGCAAGTTGAATTGACGAGCAATTTAGACGAATGGAGCGATTTTGCATATCTCAGATATACCTATGGCGGTTTAGATTTTGATAATTTTGCTGCGCAACAAGACAGAATCGTTGAATTAGATTCTTACATACAAAAGCTATCTAAAATATTGTCAGAACGAAACAGAGCAAGTAGCGATATGTCCAATCTGTCGGATGCTCTCGTTTTAGCAAGCAGTCCAGGTGATGATCCATACAATGCTCCACCGATACCTCTTTGGGGTGAAGTTGTTATGTCAAATGATCAAAATGTTCGTTCAGTTCCTAATGTCGAATCTGTTTCTGATACGTCTGTAGTCGATGAATCACCTGAATCTAATGGTTTGGATGATAGCGAAATTACAGGTGACCAATCTAAAGAAGAGCAGGCTATTCCAACTGATGGTAGTGCAGAGCCTCTTGAAAACGAACAATTCAGTCCCGAAACCGGTGAGCAGATAGAGCAGGAAGATGAAGCTGAATCTACAACTGAGGATGGAGATGTTAGCCCTGATCCTGCAATTGAGGAACAGAAGCCAAAAGGTGACGAAACCGAATCTGAACCCGAAGCTGGCGAAATTAGTTCTGATCCTAAAAGCGAAGAGCAGGTACCACTGGAGGATGATCAAGATGGTGCTAAATCAACTCCCATTGAGGGAGAAGATAGTCCATCTCCAGAAAATGAGATTAATCCAGAATCTTCCATTGAGTCACAGGGTGAAGAAAAACCTGCTGATGTACCGGAATCTTCAGATACTGATGGTAAGCAGAAAGAACCCGATCCAGCTGAATCACAAGGGGACGAGGACGGTAGCTCTTCGGTAGAAAAACCTTCTGAAAACAACAAGTCAGACGAAAATGTGGGTGATGTTCCGCTTGTTGAGCCCGATCAGGATCCCAGCAAAGAGGATCCTACACAGCCATGAAATATATAATTAATTTAAGCAGAATTGGGCAAGTTTTTATTTTCGTTATTCTAATGATGGCAATTTTACCACAAGATGTGCTGTCAAAGGACAAATCAGATAATAAAAATGGCAAATTAGCGTCACATTTAAATGCACAATTAGATTATGAAGCGGGAATTGATGAACTGCCACAGGAATTGCGAGAAAGATGGATTAGTGTTGTCGCTGGTGCAGATAGTGGAAAATTTAGTGAAATAGTACACGAAGGCAATCTGATAATTAATCAGTTGGGAAGCTTGATTATAGCGCTTGGTAATGAAGTGCCTGACAGTGAGCATCCAAGTTATGGTGTTTATACTTCACTTAAAAATAGATTGTTATCTTCAATAGATAAAATCTCATTAAAAATTGTTTTTGATGTTTCGGATGCAGAAATAGAAAAATTACTTAGTGAGTACAAAGGTGAACGGGCGCAAACGGCTCAAGAAAATTCTATTCATCGGCGCGAACTTCTAAGAAATGGGATGGATCTGCTCAGGCGTCATCAAAAAGAACGCTTCTTCCTGAAATATCCCCAGAGAAAAGCTGCTTTAGCGGGACTGTATTTCAGAATAACGGAATTGATGTATCAAGAGGCTTATGAAGTTTTTCTTGAAAAGACGACTGAATACATTGATGAATTAAATAGGTTAATGGAAACTGACCCGTCTGCGCTTAGAAATCTGAAAGCACCAACAGCAGATTATTCGCGCGTTAAGGCTATGTATCAACGCATAGTTGACGAATTTCCGACAAGCGAATATGCTGATGATGCATTATATAATATAGGATTTCTGGCAAGCAACTCAGATTTTGAAGCTCAGAAAGCAAATGCCAACAGAATTTTCGAAACTTTAATTTCTTTGTATCCCGAAAGTGAATACACACTGAATTCCCTTAGAAGGATTGGTGAGTACTACTTTATGCCTCCGGCAAATAATCTAGAAAAGGCAACAGAAACATTTATTCGCATTACTGAAGAATTTTCTGACTCGCCTTACTATCAGGAATCTTTGTATAAACTTGGCTGGACATATTATCGCTTAAGCGATCTGCCCACATCGGTTGAACATTTTGCCCTTGCATTAGATGTAAACTATATAGAAACGGACATATCGGATGAAGATGCAAGTGTTTTAAATATTGCTGAAGAGTCCTATAATTATATCGGTATTTGCTATGCTGTCGAGAATACAGAGTGGGCTGGAGCGGGGATCAATAACATGGCAATATGGCTTGATGAGCATCCCGAAAGAAAACAGAATTATGGTCGAGAGCTTATCATTCAACTGGGGGAAATATACAGAAATCAACTTGGTCGATTTGCACCTGCAATCGAAGTTTATAGGAAATATTTAGAAGTTTTCCCGCTTGACTCTCGCACACCGGAAGTGATGCAGAATATAGTTGAGATTTATCAACAGGGTGAAATATATGATCCTGCACAGGCTCATATTGAAAAAATAAACTATTATAACAGCCTAAATCCAGACAGCGAATGGTGGGCGGCTAACACTGATACTACTTTGCGCGAATCAATTATTCCATCACTTGAAAAATATTTAGATATGATAATTGATGAGGTATTAATCCTCGCTTCCGATCAAGGCTTGGAAGAATCTTATATTGCCTATGAAAAATATAGTCGTCAATATCTTCGGTTCTGGCCTCACGGACCAAATGTTTATAAAATTCATCTAAATTTAGCAACTGTAGTTGAACGCAATCTAAATCGCCCACTTGATGCGATGCGTGAATATTATCAAGTTGCGACTGCATATGCTGACACCACAAATCTTGAAATAGCAAGCCAACGCGTGGTCGCAATTGCTAAAGATCATGCCAGAATGGAACTGAACAACGAAATATATGTTACACCTGAGGGTGATGCGTTACCACCTGAAATGAAGCCACAAGAGGTTGTAGAAGAAGTTGTCGAGTTGGTTGAAAAGACACCAATAATTGAAGATGATGTAGTTGGTATTGATAGCTTAAGTGTCGATCAATTAACCGAAGGCGATTCTCTTACAACTGATTCAGAGGAATTTGCAGAAGCTACTGCGGACTCAATAGATGACCTTCCGATTGAAGATACTAATGGCGAATCGGATATTGCAATTTCTGATTCTTCTACTATTGAGCCAAATGAGGGAGCTGAGACTGCAGAAGCCGAGCCAGAGGTTGAAGTGGAAGAATCTGATGCACTTGTACCGACTGAGTTATTAAATTCAGAAAAAATTCTGTTTTCAGGATTTGATCTTTACCTGTCAAACTTCAGCCAGACCAACTTGACCCCAACCATCCTTTATCAGGCTGGGGACATTATGTATAAACATAAAAGGTTTTCAGATTCCAGAATTTATTTCAGGCGGTTAATTACAGATTTTCCGGGTCATCGATTTATCGGTGATGCATACACTTTGATCTTGGAAGGATTTTTCCAAAACAAAGAATATTCCGATGTAGAGCGAATCTCTAAAGAAATAATTATGGCTGATGTATCCTCAGGTTTAAAGGAAACAGCAGAATTGCGGAAGGCTCAATCGCTATTTCTCAACGCCTCAGATTTAAAATCAGGAGATAATCACATTGGTGCTGCGGATGAGTTTCGTAGAGTTGCTTTAGAATCGCCAGATTACGAATTTGCAGATAAATCTATGTTTCAAGCTGGTTTAGAGTATAAACTTGGTGAGGCTTGGACCGATGCAAACGAAGCTTTCCTATATATTGCAGAACATTACCCACAATCTGAATACGCCGATAAATCGCTTTACAATGCTGGCTTAAATGCACAGGATAAAATGTCTGACCTCGCAGAAGCTGCCAGAATATTTGAACAACTCGTAAGCTCTCATCCAAGGTCTGATCTGACACAGGGCGCTCTTTCATACGCCAGCGCAAATTATAATGAACTCGAAGATCATGAAGCGGCAATTCGAGTAAATGAAGATTATGTCTCGCTTTTCCCTGATGCAGAAGATGCAAATATTTATCTTTTTGAAAATGCCGGGCATTACCTGAAACTCGAGCAGATTATAAAAGCAAATGAAATTTACCAAAGATTTTCACTGCGGTTCCCAGATGATCCTCGCGTAGTTCAAGCATTTTTTGAACGTGGTGCTTATTTCCTGAATAACGGAAACCGATCACAAGCAGAAAATGAATTTGCACAAACGGTTTCCGCTCATAAAAGATTAGTTTCAAAAGACATTGTTGGGAATCCTAAGTATGCTTCACAAGCGTTAAGCCATCTTTTACGCTGGGAGCATGATGAATATGATTTGCTCAAATTTACCTTACCAGCTAATAACCTAAGCAATTCCGTTGCGCGTAAAAAGGAATGGCGAAACAATTTGTATGAGAAATATCAAGAGATTCTCGACTTAGGACAAAAGGAAGGATTTAATGCATATTTCCAATTGGGCGCTTTGGATGAAGAGTTAGCATTATCAACCTTTGGGCAAGAACTACCCAAATTTTCAGGGTTAGATCAAAAGTTAACATCCATATCTGAAATTGTCGATGTGTCGTTATTACTAAATGATGTAGCAACTCAAACTTATAGAAGTGGAATCACTAATCTTGAAACAATACACGATCAGCTCGTGATTCAGCTTGGTGATATGACTAAACAGTTTGACAGTCTTAGTGAAGCTATCATTCAAATGCAGAAGGACGATAGCGAAGGCTTGCCAGATTCTCTCGATAAACAGCGAAACTTTAAACGAGCCTTAGCTCAGGTAGATTCCGCAATAACGGAATCGGAAATATGGAAAGATGCCTGCCGCGAAAGGATTCCTGCAATATCCGCTCGTAATGGTGATTATCTAAATAAACTTTGGGTAGAAAACATCAAGATTCGCGGCAATGAGTCGGATGAGGAAATTAGTATTCTGTTTCGAGAGGAAGTCTTGAACGGATCCGTTGCACCAATAGCACCAGAAATCTGCGGGTTTTACTTGCAAGCGTTAATGGTGGCGGCAGAGTTTAATGTTGCGGATGAATATCTTAGCACATTAGAATCATCATTTATTGACGTAGTTAATATGATGTTTGATCAATACAACGAACAGTGCGACATAGCCCAATCACGCATTGACAGATTTACAGGTCAATATATAGACATGCTTCCGCACGGTGAGGATGCTGAATCACCAGATGGATTTTATCCTGATGAGATGGGAGTAATAATTCAGGATCAGGTAGATTATCTAAATAACTTTAGTGTTGATTATCTTTTGGCATTTGAAGTTATTCTTGACACCGCTTCAGTTTATACTCTTCCATCAGGATTTGCGCAAGAAGTGTTTAATACTGGTTTTGAATTTGTACTCAACAAGCATGAGTATTTTGACGGCTATGCAACTCAGTCCACATCATTATTAGCCGAATACGCCACAAAATATGAAGAGACCGATGAGCTTCAATACGATGACGCAACTATTGCATTCGAAGACCTTGCATCCTTTATAAACGATTATGATATTGCACTTCTTGAAGAAGGGCTTAGGCTGAAACAGAGTTTCAATGTAATTACAATGGCGGGAATCGAATTAATTAGAATTCTGATAAATAAGAATCCTGATCAATATGCATCACAGTTTGAAATTGAAGCAGAACATACTTCCGTTGTTAGTTCAGCTGATTGGAAAATATGGCCTGAATATGAAGGCGGATTTGAATCAGAAGACTTTTTTGACTTTGAATGGGATTATGTTACTTTCCCGACAAATTTATATGATGTAGAACTTGGAAATCTTGACAGTCTTGATGCTAAACCAATTTGGTTCAGCATGAGTGCTCCAATCCCACTACCAGTCGAGCCGGTGGATTCATCTGGAATTGAGAGTGATTATTTAGGTATTGGTAGTGACACTGACCCCACGGAGTCGGATTCTACGGCGATTGAAGACGTCTTCGCAGACTCGTTAGTTAATGATGCTGAGATCGACTCTTTAGAATATGAACTAAGTGGAACTGAAACCGATACAATTGATGTTGCTACCGCAGATTCATTAGAAGTTGGTGATGTTGATTCAAGCTCGTATGAAGCGGCAATATTTGATTCGTTAGGCAATATTATAGAAGTAGATTCATTAGAGCTTAGCGAAGTAGAATTTGATTCAACAGGTGCAGAAGAGACGGAAGATGATTTAACAGAAAAATATGAACCAACTCTTGGCGATGAGCTTGTAGAGGGGGAACCGAGTAATGCAGAAGATGGTAGCATGGAAGTTGAAAGCGATCCACTTTTAGAATCTATCTCAGGAGAAATTGACGATCAGTTTTCAGCTGAAGAACGAGGAGAACTCGAAAGGGAATTTGCTCTTGAAGATTCAATTTATCAATATTGGATGGGCGTAGATACTACTGGTCTCAGATCGTATTGGATGCGGAATTCGTTTGAGATAGAATCAAAACCGACTTCAGGAACTGTTTGGCTTACCGCGGATGACAACTATAGTCTTTTCTTAAATGGTGTTTACATTGCCGCTGATGATCAAGACACAATTGACTATTATCAGGTTGACGAATATGATATTTCTGATTATATTAATGTGGGATCAAATTTGATTGCACTTGAGGTCTCTGATGTGGACGACAGCAGACGTGGTGTAGTCTTCGCACTAACATATGAAAGCATCCCCGACATGGGCAGTCAATTAGATCTAATTGTTGAGAATGAATTAAAGAAACAGAATCAACTTCTAGCAACTCGAGAAACTGCTTGGATTGCAATTGCCGGTGCAGGAGAAGAAATAGAGAAGAGTGATGAAGAAATATTGTTGGAAAAGAAAATTTTACGCATGCGTATTATTGAGAAAAATAAACTGAGGTAATTTTAATTATGAAGAATTTATTTATTTTATTTATTTTAGGATTAATATCTCTCTCGCCACTATTTGCACAAGATGAAGGTGATGATGGGGGCGAAGTAATTATGCTCGAGGAGATAATTATCCAGGTCGCACCTGAATTACCTACATTAGTTGTTTCTATTCCGCGACAAGTGCCCGAGGTAAAACCGCTTACCATTCAAAGTCCAACAGATCGCATGTCTAAGAGCAACAAAGAGGCGATTAAACCCAATTTAGGGGAAATGAATGTCAGTAAGATTGAACAGCCTAAGAAAATGCTTGCCAAATCAAGATAACAATTTTATATTGATTCAGTCGAGATTTAGAAAATATTATTTAAAATTCAAAAGTATAATGTTAAACGTATCTAACAAATTAATTGATGGAGGAGCGGTCATATGACAATGACCTCAAAATTCTTAGGTTCCTTTGCTACAACAGCGCCAGGTTACCAATTTATGTATGTAATCCTGTTCTTTGGAATAATTGGTATGGCTATCACAATTGAGCGTGGAATCTTTATCTACGTAAGTTCCAATATCCATGCCAGCCGCTTCATGGGAAAAATAAAAGAACTAATCAACAAAGATAATTATGACAGAGCTATCGAGCTATGTCGTTCTGCCGGCAATAGAGCACTTCCACTCGTGGTGGGTGCTGCGATAAAAGAAGCAAAATCTGGTGAATTTGTCGACTTTAGAGCTGTACAAAATGCTGTTGATGAGGCAACTCTTGAGATAATTCCCAAACTAAATATTCGTACCGGTTATCTTGCCGCCATAGGTAACATTGCTACATTAACTGGATTAATGGGGACAATTTTTGGATTGATCTTGTCATTTGAAGCTGCTGGTCAAGCCGGTGGCGGTGCTGCAGAGCTATCTGCCGGTATTGGTGTTGCTATGTTAACCACATTGTGGGGTCTCGTAATTGCTATCCCATCAATTATCTCTTACACCTTAATTAATACGAAAGCTAATTCAATAGTAGATGATATTGATGAGCATTCTGTTAAGTTAATACATTTGCTGACCAGAGGAAAATAGTGGCTTTTAGACCATCTGATAAACGAACTAATGAGGACCAAGACACAGAAATTAATATCACACCCATTATGAACTTAATGGTTGTATTAATTCCGCTACTACTTTCTGCTTCTAAATTTACCGAGTTAGCTTTATTGGAATATTTACCACCTGCAGAAGCTGTAGCTGCTGAAACAGCTGGAGCACCACCCTCCGAGGGCGAAGGAGATAAGATCGAAAAAATTAACTTACTCTTGAATTTGGTCGAATCAGGTATTCAAGTTAGCATTTTTGAGTCAGTAGAAGAAGGGCCGAATTTCTATGAAATACCGCGTCTTTCAAGCGGAAATTACAACTGGTCCACACTGAAAGATAGTTTGTGGTCTATTAAGCAAACTCATGTAGGTGAGCCAATTGGTACTGAAGATGTAACCAACGAACTTACTGGTGAGATAACGCAAATTTCCAAGTATAGGGTTATTGATGGCGAAGAAGCTTCAATTACTGCAGTTTCTTCTACAACATTTCAAACCATAATAAAGGTTATGGATACTTGTAGATACAAAACCGTCGGTAATGTACAGAAACCCTTGTTTCCCTTTACAATATTAAAGCAATTTCAATAGAATAATTTAATGTTATCAATATTATTAGATAATTTTACGGTCTTAAAAGGATAGACAATGGCATTTGCACCTTCTAAAGGCAAGAAAAACAAGAAAAAGGAAGAAGCAGGACTGAGCCTTAATTCAATGATGGATATGATGACAATCATACTTCTATTCCTTTTGAAATCAATGTCCACATCAGGTGCATTGATTAGACCTTCTCCATATCTTGAATTACCAAAAGCTGAGCGGATTATGGAACCCAAAAAGGCAGTTGCTATTCTTATAACAGCCGACGGTGTGTTAGAGGATATGGAATCTGACCCTAGAGTTTTATCTGCTCGTGCTGAAATTGATGATCCTGAAAATGTTATTCTTCCCGGTTTAGAAGGATTTCTCAATGAAAATCGAGAATTTGTACTTAAGACGGGAAGACCTTTCAAGGGGGAGATCACTATCCAATGCGATAAAGGTGTGACATACGATTGGCTGCTTAAAGTAATAAATACTTGCGGTCAAACGGAGTTTGCCACAATCGATTTTGTTGTTATTAAAGTAGAAACCTGAGGTAAAAAAAATGGCCCAGGTATTAACATTTCCTAAAGATTTAGAGTACCATCTATTAACCGATGCGGATAAAGGATTTTTATTCACATGGCTATTCCTGTTCATTGTAGGATTTACATTATCCTATTGGGGATCATTACAGCCTATTCAGATTATTTCAAAAGAAGATATTAAGAAGTATCAAGAAGTAATTTATCGCGTAAAAGCCACACCACCAAAAAAGGTTGAGAAAATTGTTGAAGAGGTAGCTACAACTGAGGAAGTTGAAGAAGAACCTGAAGAGGTTGTTGAAGAAGTAGTTGTTGAAAAGCCAAAGACTGAAGAAGTCAAAAAAGAAGTTCGTGAAGAGAAACGGAAAAAACGTAAAGACCGTCAAGAGAAAAGACGAGAAAAGATTCGCGAAGCTGCTAAACATATGGCAATCGTTGGCGGTCCTACAGCACGTGGTGGCAGGTCTCGCGCTGGCGGTGCCAGTGCACGAGAAGCATTGGGTCTATCCAAGGGTGGACTTAAGGGCGTTGATGCTTCAAAAATGGCTGGCTTAGTCAGCTCTGGTGAAAGTGCAGATAAAATAAAGAAAATGCGAGGTGGTGGTGAGATTACCGATGAAGTTGGTGAACTTGATATTTCCGAGCTAAAAGCTCTTTCGGCTGATGATCTTCAGCTTATGCTGAAAGAAGCCACAATTAAAATAAATAAGAGTGCGATTACTGCAAAGGGTCGTGGCTCAAAAAGCAAAAAACGTAGTCCATCTGCAATCTCTGGAATCGTATTGCAAAATAAGAATCAGGTGCAAGCTTGTTATTGGACAGTAAAACGGAGAGACTCTAGCTTGAAGGGTAGAGTAGTAGTTGAGTTTACTATATCTCCTGCTGGAGATGTGATTCGTGTTCGCTTTAGAAAAAAAGATTGGGGTGGAAATAGACTTGGAGTGGAAGTTGAACGTTGTATCAAGAACATTATCAGTAGTTGGCATTTCGATCCGATTGGCGAAAAGGATGGCAATGTTACCGCAGGTGCAACATATACATTTGAGTAAATACATATTCTGACATAGTCATTAAAATTGTATTGACATGATGCAAATTATGCGGGATTGCCAAGTGGTAATCCCGCTTTTTGTTTAATTATTCATTTACATTGTATATATCGTAAGAAAATATAGTTTATTATTTATTAATAAATGAACAAGAGCATTTAACAGCATTTATAAAACACTACAATTAAATAGGCAGATTATTATACACCATGAAAATAAAAAAATATAGAACACATAATTGCGGCGAATTACGAATAAGCGATGTAAATAAAAATGTAATTCTATGCGGATGGGTAGCCAGAGTTCGTGATCTTGGAGGATTACTTTTCTTGAGCTTGCGAGACCAATTTGGTAAAACACAATTAGTAACTGACAGCACTTCCATCTTAGCGGATAAAATCAGACAACTTGCCGTAGAGACAGTTGTCAGGATAAATGGTATCGTACATAATAGACCAGATGAAATGGTGAATAAATCTATGCTGACAGGTGAAATTGAAATTAGTGTTGATGAAATGGAAATCCTAAATATATCCAATCCATTGCCACTTGGAGTTGAGGATAAGGAAGATGCCGGTGAAGAGTTGCGTCTGAAATATAGATACTTGGATCTTAGACGTCAGAGGATGGTCAGCAACCTAAAGTTGCGACATTCTGCCTTACAGTCAATTCGAAAATTTAATACTGAAAGAGGATTGCTCGAAGTTGAAACACCAGTATTGATAAAGAGTACTCCAGAAGGTGCCAGAGATTATGTAGTACCGAGCAGGATTAGTAAGGGAAAATTTTACGCACTTCCTCAATCGCCGCAGTTATATAAGCAGTCTCTAATAATTGGTGGAGTAGATCGTTATTTCCAAATCGCACGCTGTTTTCGAGATGAAGATATGCGCGCCGACCGGCAACCAGAATTTAGCCAGATAGATATAGAGATGGCTTTTGTTCAAGAAGAAGATATCTGGGAACATATCGAGGACATGGTAGTTAGATTAGTTAAAGATGTAAACGAAAGAGATATTAATAAACCTTTCGTGAGAATTGATTATAAAAATGCGATGGAGCAGTACGGGAGCGATGCTCCCGATATGAGATTTAACATGCTGTTAACTGATGTCACAAGATTCTTTAAGAACTCTGGATTTAAAGCGTTTGATGGTATAGTTGAATCCGGAGGTGCAGTAATCGGTATCTGTGGTGTTGGAAAAGGAACTCTTTCTCGAAAACAAAAAGCCGAATTGGAAGATTTGGGTCGAAGTGAAGGGCTGGCTGGACTATTGAATTCGCCCGTAACATCTGATGGTGCTTCAGGAATATTGGGTAAAATATTTGATTCAAATAATCAGGCAAAGCTTTGTGCAGAGATGTCTGCAAATGAAGGCGATCTATTGATGTTTGCGGCAGGAACAAAAGAAAAAATCATTGATTCACTCGGTACGGTAAGAAAAATACTTGGTAAACGCTGGGAATTGTACGAAAAAAGCAATTTAGAATTTTGCTGGGTTACCAATGCGCCATTATTTGAAAAAACCCCTGATGGGCAACATATTACAGCTGTTCATCACCCATTCACTGCACCTGTTGAAGAAGATTGGAATATTCTTACAAGTGATCCGCTTAGTGTTCGCAGTCGCGCTTATGACTTGGTTCTAAATGGCGTGGAACTTGGTTCGGGAAGCATTAGAAATCATCAAGAACAAGTGCAAAACAGAGTTTTTGAAGCGATTGGCATGGATGCTGAGGAATCAAAAAAACGCTTTGGATTTCTGTTGGAAGCCTTGACGTATGGTGCTCCCCCACATGGTGGTATAGCGATTGGACTTGATCGGTTGGTAATGCTGCTTGCTGGAGAAACATCAATTCGAGACGTAATAGCATTTCCAAAAACTAACACCGCAATTTCGCCGATGGACGGATCGCCATCTCCAATCGATGGTGAACAATTGGCGGGACTTGGCTTATTGCTAAAGGATACAAAATAAAAGCTTGACAAATTGGGCATTTTTTAGTAAGTTAAGCTTAACTAATTAGGGGTGGATTCGTAAAATTTAGGAGGTATGGTAACCCGTGTTGGACAGGATAACAAAAGTAGCATTGGTTTTAGCGTTTAGTGTATCATTGCTGATGGTTGGAGGTTGTACAAAATATGCCAGCCAAGATGATGAAAATACATTGAGCGAAGCAAGCCAAGCTGCTGTTTCTGCTGAAAAAGAGTTGGCTAAAGTTGTGAAAGAACGTAAGCAGCTCGAAAAAGAACTCTCGCAAAAAGAGAGCGATTTATCTGAAGCAAAAGCAGAATTAGAAAATATAAAAACTCGCTAACCCTATTAATATTATGGAGAATATTATGAAATATCGTTTTGGGTTAACAGTTATAACCCTGTTGGCTTTACTATTATTGTCAGCTAACAATGTTGCAATTGGTGCTGATCGAATGACATACGAAGAGTATCAATCAAAACTCGCAGAGTATCAGGCTCGTGAAACTAATGCCAATGATAAGATTGATGTAGAGCGATCTTCAATAGAAGACTTAAAGAGTCAAATTGCTGATTTGGAACAGCAATTCTCTGCGGTGTGGGAAGATATTTTTGCCTTTGCCAACACCAACAAAGAAGATTATGACCAACTCACATCCAAGTCTAATGACCTAATGGATAAAATTTCAGCGTTTGAGAGACTTAGTCCAGATGCGCTTTTAAATAGAGCGAATGAGCTGGATGATTTAGATGCGATGATTGCAGATCTGCGTGCAGAATCAGGCTCAAATATCATCACAATATTAGAGCAATTAAATGACCTGTCACAAAGAGTGGAGAGACTGCGCAATGCAGTTCCAAAACCAAAGCATGAAATGTATTCTGTTATACGTGGCGATCATTTATGGCGAATTGCAGGAAAGAGCAATATATTTAACGATCCTTGGAAATGGATGAGAATATATAGCTCAAATAGATCTGAAATTAAAGACCCTGATCTGATCTACCCAAATCAGCGATTGAGGATTCCTCGACAAATCGGGCGTGAAGAGTATCTGGTAAAAAAAGGTGATAGTCTCGCCAAAATCGCAAGTAGCAATCAAGTTTATGGTGATCCCTTTAAGTGGACGAAGATCTACCAAGCCAACAAGGAGAATGGGTTCATTCCGGATCCAAATCTGATTTACCCGGAGCAGATTCTCTTTATACCTAGCAACTAATCAGAAAATACAGATTATGTTGCGTAGAATATTTATTCTCTAAACCCATAAGTTTAGAAGGAACAGGAATGCCCTTATTTGTAGCTATGACTGCGAGTAAGGGCATATTCGTTTTATAATTTGAGCAACAACATCCAAAAAAGCATAATCACTGTAAATACAGATACATTTCCAGCAATACTTGGAGTGCGAGATGATAATTTTAGGTATCTACAAAAGTGTTTCGACTCCGATTTAGTTGCACGAGACGGGAAATTCTTCATAAAAGGACAAGCAGAAGAATTAGGGAGGATAAAGCGTGTTTTTAATGATCTTCAAGCACTTTATAAAATGAAAAGGAATATCGATATATCTGATATTGAAGTTATCGTGCGGATGACTGGAATTAAGCTCGGCACACGTAATACTGGCAATTCAATGAATAATAATCAATATTCTAAGGTCAAAACTGGGAAAGTTCGAGCGCTTGGCGAGCATCAAGCACGCTACATAAAAGCAATGGAAAAGTACGAAATAGTATTTGCGTCAGGTCCTGCGGGGACAGGAAAAACATATCTTGCTCTGGGAATGGCTGCTGAATTGTTTTTTGGTCGTGTGGTGGATAAGATTATACTTGTCAGACCGGTAGTTGAGTCCGGTGAAACACTGGGGTTTTTACCTGGTGACATTTTAGATAAGGTAGATCCTTACTTTAGACCTTTGTATGACGCTCTTGATGAAATAATGTCAAGAGATAAAGTACGGAAATATATTGCAAATGGTCAAATAGAGATCGCACCTTTGGCATACATGAGGGGGCGAACGCTGAACAATGCATTTGTCATCTTAGATGAAGCACAGAACACCACACTAGGTCAAATGAAAATGTTTCTTACAAGGCTTGGATCTTCAAGTCGGACTGTACTTACTGGAGATCTTAGTCAAATAGACTTGAAAGGTATAGAAAAGTGCGGACTTGAAGAAGCCATGGAGCTCCTCGGAGGAATAGATGGAATAGGATTTGTGAAATTCGACGAGGGTGATGTTGTCCGCCATAGGTTAGTTGCGGATATATTGCGAGCTTATAGTAAGCAGACCACTCAGGAATTATGACCGAACCTCCTAATCCGTCACCCGCTGTTCCCACTAAATCCATATCAATTCTACATTGGTGGCATTGGGTATTAATTGTAACTCTAATTGCCCTGTTTACACTGTTGACACCAGGGGGCGAGTCGCCCAAATTTGCGCAATTAAGTGAGGGCAATATTTCGCATGATAAGATTATTGCTCCTTTTGATTTTGAAGTACTTAAATTTCCTGAAGAATTAGAATCTGAGCGCGATGAAGCTGCAGCTAATGTATTGCCAGTAGTTGTAAAAGTAGATTCTCTTGGTGATTCATCGAGACGTGAAATCATGGCTCTATCTGATGAAACGCACCGTATGTTCGCCAATTTGTCAGAAGAATTTTATGCTGCTTTCGTTGATTCATCGGTTGCAATATCAGTAGTGGATTCAATTTTATATCGCCGTGGACATGACCAGATTTTTGATCGTTTTGGTTTTAGACTTGGAGATGATACTTGGGAATTCTTGGTAACCTTGTTTATCTACGACAGAGAAGAGGCACCAGGAGCTTACTTCCAATACTTTGAAAATGTGATGGAGGGTATCCTCCGCGATTTGTATGGCAAAGGAATTCTAAATATCAATAGAGTTAATTTGATCCATCATACTGGCAACATCACAATTCAATACGAGGCAGAGGAGGATGTTGTTGAACTTGAAAAATTGTTATCAATAAATGATGCAGCAATATATACCTCCGAACTGTTACCACTTAGATTGGGCGAAGAAATTTACCCACCAAAGGCGATAAGTGCATCGTATGCTATTTTGCAGCCTTTTATTTCCCCGAATATTCTATATGCTAAAGATGAAACGGAGAGGCGCAGAGAGGCTGCGATTTCAAAAGTCCCACTGGCTAAGGGTTTGGTCAAAAAGGACGAGCTGATTATTGATAGCAATATTCGAGTTAACAAGGATCATGTTGCCAAGTTACGTTCACTTTCAGTGAAACGGGTTGATATGGAGATAGATCAGGGTGGATTTAAAATATGGCTGCCAATACTGGGATATTTTGTTATTATTGGCATATTAACAACACTATTTTGGATATTTATTGCAATAGTTCGTCCAAAGGTGTGGAGTGAGTGGAAGCTTATACTACTGATAGTAATTATTTTCGGAATGATACACTCATTTCAATATTTAGTCTCAACTAAATTGGGCTGGTCTTTGTTTGCTTTTCCTGCAGCAATATTGGCAATGCTTTTGGGAATACTGATTGATAGGGTAACTGCCCTCGCAGGTGTTGTACTTATGGCAATGATAGCGGGACTATTGCAAGGCTACGATTTCTTAGCAACTATAAGCGCATTGGCGGTAGGTATGGTTGCAGTGCTGTCTTTAAGGCATGTTAATAACAGAGGTGACGTAATGCGAGCTGCTGCATATCTTGCAATTGTTTACATTCCATTAGTCGCAGCTTTGCAATTTATTAATTATAGTGCCAGCACACTGCCTTGGATGGACTATGTTATTGCTTTCTCCAATTCAATATTGTCGCCTATCCTTGTGCTCGGGTTGGTATATATGTTTGAATTGACTTTTAGAATTTCAACTGATCTATCTCTGTTAGAATTGGTTGACCTAAACAGACCATTGTTGCGAGAACTTGCGATAAAATCGCCTGGAACATACCATCACAGTCTCATGGTTGGCAGTTTGGCTGAGGCCGCAGCGAGAGCAATAGGTGCAAATTCTCTACTTACACGAGCTGGAGCATTATATCATGATATTGGAAAGATGGAAAATAAGAGCTATTTTATTGAAAATCAAGAGGTGGGGAGCGAAAATATTCATGATAAACTACCGCCAACTAAATCAGCAGAAATATTAATTAGGCATGTAACATTTGGTCTCGAGCTTGCTAAAAAGTATAGATTGCCAACACAGGTACAGGATTTTATCAGCCAGCACCACGCTAAATCTAAATTGAAGTTTTTTTATGCGAAGGCTGTTAGCGAATTGGGTAATGGTGTGGATGAAGAACTTTTTAGATACCCTGGTCCCAAGCCACAAACAAAAGAGACCGCAATATTAATGCTCGCTGATTTGGTAGAAGCAGCAACACGTACAATTAGAACTTCTAATGCGAGGCAAATTAAATTAGTTGTAATGGAATTAGTGCGCGAGAGAACATTATCTGGAGATTTGGACGAGTCACCGTTGACGTTTAGGGATTTAGATATTATCAATGTAGCTTTTGTCCAAGTGTTAACAGGGATTCACCACCAACGAATTCCATACCCAAATCAAATTGGATCGGCAGTTGATAATATTGAAGAATCTGAAAAAGAGCAAATTACGGAATTAAAAAGCGAGAAATTAAACAAAAACGAATGAGCAGTGTTGATATTGATACAGAAATGGATATTATTGACAATAAAAATGACAGTGTTATCTGTTTATCATTTTCAACGACCCTTAGATTTGATAACTTAGTAAAAGTAATTATCAAGTTGGTTCGCCTGATTGAAGAAAATGAAAATATTAAGATTGAAAGATTGAATATTGTGGTATCGGACGATTTAGAATTGGCAAAGTTAAACTATGATTATAGAAACATAGATGGTCCAACCGATGTACTGACTTTTAATCTTACAGACGAATTCACTGAGAGTAAACTAAATAATCCGAATCTTCAAGGAACTAATAGGATAAGTGGCGATATTTACATTAGTTCTGATCGGATTATTGTCCAAGCCAATGAGCGATCTGTAAAGCCAGAAGAAGAATTTTTGCACCTTCTTGCGCACGGACTGCTGCATTTGTGTGGATGGACACATGAAGATGATGTCTCCCTGTCAAATATTATCCAAACTGGGGAGAAATATATATTGATGTCTTATAATGGTAATTAATTGGAAATAACCATATGGATAAAAATAGCATGGACTGCAGTATTATTAATTCTGTCAGCGCTGTTTTCAAGTGCGGAAAGTGCATTTTTCTCATTAAGTAGAGGATCTTTGGAAAAGCTTGGCGAGTCTGTGGATCCTCGAGCCAAGCGCGTGGCACGAATGATGGAAGATCCGAGATTATTACTCACCACAATTCTTGCGGGAAATACAATTGTTAATACTATTATTGCGGTTATCGCCGCATTAATTGCATTTGATATCGCAAGAATATGGGAATTTAATTCCACAATAGTAATTATTGTAGAAATGATTGTAATATCTATAGTGCTCCTATTTATGGCAGAAATTATGCCTAAATTGTTAGCTCTGAAGCACCCTGAAAGCTGGGCAGTTAAAAGCTCAGGATTGGTGAAGTTTTTAAGTATATTGTTGATTCCTATTGCAGCTCCTGTTTCATGGTTTACAATAAAGCTTGCCAAAGTTATTGGAGTAGAGCAACAGGGAGTTTTAGCAATGTCGGAATCCGAAATTCGCTCACTTGTTGAAGTCGGTCATGAGCATGGCGAGCTTGAACCAGAAGAGCGTCAGATGATCCATTCTATATTTGAATTTGGTGAGACTGCTGTTCGTGAGATAATGATTCCGAGGATTGACATTGTAGTTGTCGAGTCTGATATTAAGTTAGATGAATTGAAAAAAACAATCGTTGAAAAGGGTCACTCGCGACTTCCGGTATTTTCAGATACAATCGATAACATAGTAGGATTGATCTATGCCAAGGATTTATTAGCCATAGAAGTTAATAACAATAATTTCGCTATGGATTCGGTTATACGTGACGCGTATTTCGTTCCCGAAGAGAAGAAAATTGACGATCTATTGCACGAGTTTCAGGTGCAAAAAATTCATCTTGCAATTGTTGTGGATGAATATGGAGGAACTGCTGGAATAGTTACGATGGAAGACGTAATTGAAGAAATAGTTGGTGAAATTCAAGACGAGTACGATAGCGAGCAACCGCTATTAAAGCGTATTGATGAAAATAATGTCCTGGCTGACGGCAGACTGGGCCACTCTGATTTTAATGAGAAACTTGGATTTGAGTTAATTCCAGAGAGCGAGGCTTATGATACATTGGCGGGATTTATTTTCAGCCATCTTGGTGTAGTACCAAAAAATGATCATGAATTTGAGTATAAGGGATTTAAGTTTATTGTTGAAGAGGTTCACGGTAAGCGTATAACTCGAATAAGAATTTGCAAAGAAGGAGATGTTTTTCAGGATGTTTGAAAAACTGAATTTGACCAAGCGTCGCTGGATGACTGAGCTTGCAATCAGACAAATTGCCGACAAGAATGATCCAGGCATAATAGACCTGCAGTCGTGTTGGAATGATGTAAGTCATTGCATGGTGTGCTGGCCGGAAAGTGGCATAGATGTTCTATTTGCGGAAACAATTTTCTTTCGCCTAAGAGAACGATTTGCAAACAGTGTAATTACGGCTGTTGTGTTGCCGGGGATGACTGCATCACCGCCTGATATTGGCATAAATATAGTCAATATTCGGTTAGAACATTTTTCAGTTATTGGTTTTCCAAAGAGCAGACTAAAACAGTTGGTTAAAGGATTAAAAGTCGATGTTGCTGTTGATTTATCACCGATGTACAACCCGTTTACTGCATATTGTTGCTGTATATCAGGTGCGAAGATGAGGGTTGGATTTTCAAGTAAGGAGGGGGAAATTGTTTTTAATTATCAGGTTGCGCCAAGCTCCAACAAGGTTGGGATTGACAGATATCGCACATTGGCGAATTACATAGGATAAAACAATTTATTGCATCAATATATGCAGAATTGTTTTTAGCCTGACATGACATTTTTCAGGTGGATAATAATAAACACAATGTTTAACAAGGAGTGAATTGAAAGAAGATATAATAATAAATTCAACTACCAACGAAACCAGAATTGGTCTCATGGAGAACAACCAACTGGTTGAGCTATATGTGGAAAGACCTAACAATGAAAGAATGGTGGGGAGTCTGTATAAGGGCATTATTAAAAGGGTTATTCCTGGAATGTCAGCAGCATTTGTCAATATTGGAATTTCGCAAGATGCATTCATGCATTTTTCGGATCTTGGGGGTGGCATTGGACTATCGAAAAATTTAAAAAATTCCGAAGGTAGAACTTCACAGCCAAGAGACAGATCGCAAAAACGCAGGTGGGATGGCAATGATCTTAAAACTGGAAACGAGATATTGGTGCAAGTCATCAAAGAACCCATTGGGAATAAGGGTCCTCGTGTCAGCTCGCAAATAACCATCCCAGGCAGATTTTTAGTAATGATTCCAAATGAGTCATATGTGGGTGTGTCGCGTAAAATAAACAGCTTTAAAGAAAAGAAAAGATTGCGACAAATTGCAAACAAGATTTGCCCAACCGATTTAGGATTAATAATCCGAACATTGGCAGAGACAAAGTCTGAGAGCGTACTGACATCAGATTTAGATCGTTGTTTAAGTTCTTGGAAGAAATTAGATCAAGCCTTAAAAAAACAGAACGGGCCCGGTGTCGTTTACCGTGACATGTCCATGGCTTCTTCCGTAATTAGAGATTTGTTTACTCCCGAAGTAAACAGCTTGGTGATTGATTCGCGCAGATTATATAAGGATGTTACAAGCTATATTAGAGATGTAGCACCAAATCTGGCAGAAAAAGCAATTTTATACACTGATAAGACACCAATTTTTGACAAGTACAAGATTGAGCAAGAAATAGAAAAAGGCTTGTCTCGGAAAATTTGGATGAATGGAGGTGGCTATCTATTCTTTGATCAGACCGAAGCATTGGTTGCGATAGATGTAAACAGTGGTCGTTTTGTGGGAAAAAAAGATCATGAAGAAAATTCACTCAAGGTCAACATGAAGGCTGCGCGTGAAATATGCCGACAACTGCGATTGCGTGACATGGGAGGGTTGATTGTAATTGATTTCATTGATATGTATGAAGAGCGCAATCGAAGAAAAGTTTTTGAAGAGATGCGAATGGCACTGAAAATGGACAGAGCGAAATGGGACATTGCCCAAATCAGCCCATTTGGACTCTTGGAGATGACCCGACAACGCATCCGTCCATCGTTACTCCTTACCTTTAGGGAGCCCTGTCAACATTGTGATGGAACAGGCATGGTCGCCTCAATAGATTCGGTAGTGACTATGTTGGAACGCTGGGTTAGAAGATTCAGGTCAGTAACCCGCGAAAGACGCTTAGGTCTAACGGTCAATCCAGAGCTAAAAGAGTTCCTTTCAGGAGGTCTGCGCAGCAGAATTGCCAAAATAATGTGGAATAATCGCATACTGATCAATCTGGAGGTCGGCGATGACATGAAGATTGATGAATTTACGGGATATTCTCATAAGCAGAAGAAGGATGTTACGGCTGATTTTTCGGGTCATAACTCTGAAAAAAAGTGATATTATAGTAAAAAATGTTGATGTTTGACATAGAATTTGCTATATTTTGAACCTCTAATAACGTTTTGCAAGGAAAATTGTAGATGTACGCAATAGTAAAGATTGCCGGAAGGCAATATAAAGTGGAACCTGAGCAGCAGATCAAAGTTGATCGCTTACAATTGGATGCTGGAAGTACCCTTTCGGTAAACGATGTGCTTATGGTTTCAAATAATGATAATGTTGAAGTTGGTAATCCATCTTTGGGATATAATGTAAATCTTGAAATTATAAAACATGATTTTCATAAAAAAGTATTGTCAGTAATATTCAAACGCCGTGGTGGAATGCGCCGGAAAACAGGCAGCAGGAAGCAATATACTTTGGTAAAAGTAAAATCAATCGAGAAAGGGTCATAATATGGCACATAAGAAGGGTGGAGGTAGCTCGCACAATGGTCGGGACTCGAATGCCCAACGATTAGGCGTAAAAAAGTTTAGTGGTGAACATGTTCGCACGGGATGTATCCTCATGCGCCAGAGAGGCACAAAATTTCATCCCGGTCGCAACGTTGGACGCGGTAAGGATGATACTCTTTTCGCACTCACTGATGGCAGGGTGGTTTTCGAGCGTTATCGAGGCAGAAAAGCGATTAGTGTCGATACTACTCCAACTGTCGCAAGATAAAACAAACATATAATTAGCGTTGAATTGAAACTTAGTTTTTATTTCTATAACCAAACTCTTACAATTAGGAGAATAATATAATGGGACGCAAAAAAATCGCCTTGATCGGTGGAGGTCAAATTGGTGGTATATTGGCATTGCTCTGTGCACAGAAACAACTCGGTGATGTAGTGATGCTGGATATTCCCAAGATGGAGGGCACTGTCAAAGGAAAGATGCTCGACATAACGGAATCACGTGGTGTCGGCGGATATGATGTAACACTTGAAGGGACATCGGATTATGCTGATATAGCTGGTGCCGATGTCGTTATTATAACAGCAGGATTACCACGTAAACCGGGAATGTCTCGGGATGATTTGTTAGATATAAATGTGGGGATCATAGCTAATGTGGCTAAAGAAGTTCGCAAAAATTGCCCCAAGGCATTTTGCGTTATTATTACAAATCCACTGGACTCAATGGTCTATACATTCCGCAAAGTCACTGGTTTTTCTAAAAACATGGTTTGTGGTATGGCAGGTGTGCTCGACACATCGCGCTTTCGGTCATTCATTGCAATGGAGCTAAACGTCTCTATCGAAGACGTTGCTGCTACTGTGCTCGGTGGGCACGGACCAACAATGGTACCATTACCGAGGCTGACAACTGTTGGTGGAGTACCGCTTATGGATTTGATGGATGCCAACACGATTGAAGCGATTTCCAAACGAACTCGAGAAGCGGGAACGGAGATTGTAAAATTGCTTGGCAACGGCTCAGCGTTTTTCTCACCTGCTGCATCGGCAATATCAATGGCAGAATCATATTTGAAGGACAGAAAAAGAGTTCTCCCCGTAGCTGCATTCCTCGAAGGCGAGTATGGCATTGATGGCTATTATCTTGGAGTTCCAGCTATTATCGGTAGCAGTGGTGTCGAAAAGATTCTTGAAATAAGTTTGAACGACGCTGAAAAAACTCTATTGAATAATTCATTAGAAGCTGTTAAAACTGCAGTCGGCGAGGTTGATAGCAGAATTTAAATTTTCTCTTATAATGATGTTTTAAAAAGCCAGCAATAAAAATTGTTGGCTTTTCTTTTGCTAACAAATTTAGAATCGTAATGAAAAAAACTGTCAGCTTTTGGGTCTAAATGGTCCAGCTAATTCTGACGCCGTACAGTATCAATTTCTGTCGAAATAATTGGCAAGAAATTGGCAAACACTTATAATATAAAACCCGCAACCCCTATAGTCAAGGGATTGCGAGCGATTCGCTGGGACACAGGGATTCACCGTGTTAAATAATTGCAAGTCCAAAGAAAACATTATTTATATGTAATAACAACGACATACATGTTCTGAATTTCAGATTGTTTTTCTCGTAATTACTCTCTATTTCATTAAATTGTGGAAGCTGGAGGCACACATATGGCACATTTCAACGCCGATGCTTCTTACCAGATTTACCATCCATGTAATTATCAAGATCAATTTTTCTATATTTATTATGTTTCAGTCTGGTTATTTCTTTAATATTATACAGAGTTTTCGGGCTTAAATTTAGATATTTCGCTGCTTGATCGTGATTTAGAATATCAGCTAATTTCTTAGGGTACTTTAAATCCTGAGAAGATTCAATAAGGGTATGCCTTACAATGTATGCCCGCATTGCATTATCCGTTAAATCCGATTCTAATTCGTGGAAGAACCCATCCACGTCCTTAATGACCATGGCAGACAAATCAACTGCTCCACGCTTCCCTGAAGTAATATAGTACATTAAGTTTTTATTAGTCGTGTAGATTTGTAATTCTTGCTCATCGCCTTTACGCATCTTATCCAACCTAAGTCCAGGTTGAAGTTCAATTGAAATAATCTCACCTGTGTTCACAACTTCAGTAATATGTAATAACCCATTCTTGTTTATCACGTTAGCAGTTTTTTCAACCTTGTTGGTAATCCCATCATCTGTAAAATCTACATCAGGATAAAATGGATCGACATTTCCTAATGTAGATTCAACCTCAATCGGCGGATCGAACGTCAATTCATATCGATGACATGAATCTGGGTTCTGCATATAGTGGATGTGTCTGCTAATTTTCATTTATCAATG
>Ga0115002_10000050_pt1 | contig 143270 bp, 131 predicted proteins | sample ArcticOcean_MG_C_8_FD_89576 | JGI IMG/M metagenome (GOLD analysis project Ga0115002, IMG submission 89576) | Marine microbial communities from western Arctic Ocean - ArcticOcean_MG_CB11_86 | ecosystem: Environmental > Aquatic > Marine > Oceanic | place: Arctic Ocean: Canada Basin | collected... | reverse complement strand
AGGAGTCGAAGGAATCGCTCGAGTAGTTGGTCCATAGCCGGGTCGGTATTGGCCCGACGCAGAACTTCCTCGACCCAGCGGCTGACCAGGGATTCAACGTGCTGTTCAAGCCACGTCTCAATTCGATGGGCGGAAGATGCTGAGGATGGTGTCCGTGAGGGTGACTGGGGGTTCTGAATCTCTGTCGACTCTGCGACTGACTCCCTCATGGTACTCCATATTAGGGCCTTAAAGACTGCGAAACCTCTCCTAGGGTGCTTCCTCCTCGATCTCATCGCCAGTTTCGATCAAGGATTCGCCCTGCCCCGGGTCGTTCGTGTCGCCGCCATCAGAAGGGGCTTCCCAGGGTCTCAGTTGCATCCGGATGACGGTGCCGTCCCCGCCCCCACTCTCGGCCGTAACTGTTCCACTCCAGGAGTTGATCAACTTTCTCACGATCGCAAGCCCAAGCCCGGTGCCTGCTGATCGCGTGCTGAACTGCGGCTCAAAGATGCGGCTCAACAACTCCGAGGGGATACCTGTCCCGTCGTCGCGCACCGTCACCTCGATCGCGGTGGGCAACTGAACAGCCTCAATTACGACATTCCCTGTGCCCTCGACGGCGACGCGCGCGTTCTCAAGCAAGTTCAGGAGTACCTCTTTGAACTCTGTCTCTCGCGCGTTTACCGGCGGCAGGTCCTCCGGGATGCGAGCTTCAAAACGCACGGGGCTCTCTTCGCCGAGCCGGTACAATGTGAGCACTTGTTGCGCGAGCGAACCGACGTCCACCGGCTCGAGCGCAATCTCCCCCGCGGCGGTGGGCGCCCCGAAGCGCGAAAATCCACTCGCAATTTCGGCGAGTCGATCGATCTCGCTGAGGATCGCACTGACATTTCGATCAAGAATCGGCTGGAAATCATCGCGCTGGTCGACCCAGGCACGACGAATGTGTTGCACACTCAGTTTGATGGGCGTGAGGGGGTTCTTAACCTCGTGGGCGACTTGGCGCGCCATTTCACCCCACGCGAGAATACGTTCGGTTCGGAGTTCGTCCGTCACGTCCTCGATGGAGAGCACTACGCCACCCGGCCCTTGCCGCGAAATCTCCCTGGACCGAACACGAATCCTGCGCTCGCCGACCTGAAACTCGGCAGTCGCCTCACGAAGGCCGTCTCGCAGACAACTCTCCATCCATTGCACCAACTCGGCCCGGATGCCCTCGAGCTGCGGGAGGGGCTCGCCTACCTCCACCTGTCCACCCAAGGCGTGCTGCGCGCGTGGGTTCACCAACGTGACAAGTCCCTCCGTGTCCAAAGCGACCACCCCGGTCGCCGCCTCATCCACGATCGCCTGGGTCCGTCGAGTCGTTCGTACCAAGTCGCGACGGGCCCGGCTAATACGGAACACCATACGGTTGAAGGCTCGGAAAACAGAACCGAACTCGTCCGCGCGGCCTTCCGGAAGTTGCACCGCTAGGTCGCCATCGCCGACCCTCTCTGATGCCACCTGAAGGGTGCGAATCGGACGGGTAAGGGTCCGCCCCACCAGGAGAGCAAGACCCAACGACAGCGCTGCCCCGAGCAGGACAACGAACCCCACGAGCTCGGCCACTTCGCGCTCACGGAGAGCCGTTGCCCCGGCCTGCAGGGGTACCTGGGTCGCGACCACATCGCCGTCCGGCAACCTCCGAAACGCCATCAGGTAGCGCCGCTGGCCGAGGCGACCCAAGGCGGTATCGAGTAGTTTCTCTCGCCCCTCCAGCCCCTGGTGCACTTCGTAAGGAATCCATCCGTCGTACAAGCCCATTTCTACTAGATCATCGACGGATCCCCCCCTCAGTTCACCCGCCCGATATTCGAGGAGGTCCGCACCAACTCGACTCGAGAGGAGCGTCATCGAGCGGCCGGCCTCGTAGTAGAAGGCCGCCGCGTCAGCGGCGATACGGGCCGCGATGGCCGCCGCCGTACGCTCGGTGGCCTGAGAGAGTGTCCGGTAGGCGAGGCTCCCGAAGAGAGCTGCCGAAAGAACGAAGAATCCAAAGAGGGCCCAAGTCACACGGGCCCGGAACGAGGTGAAGGGATTATTCCAGGTCTTTACCGCGGGCCGCCGGCCGACGAGAACAAACTGCCCCAGCGTCCAGAGGATCAAAATAATGGCAACGTCACCGAGGATCAGTAGGCTCCCGCGCGCAGTCATGAGCAGGGGCACGGGAAGATCCACTACGTACTGCGCGTCGAACCCTCCTCCTTCGAACGCAAAACTTTGGCGGGCCTCCCAACCGTCGGTAGTCCTCACCCAGACCACATCGTCCGTTTGGCTCGCGAGGTCACCTTCCAAGAGCGGGACGAGCGTGAGAGGACTCTCGCTGGAAGCCGTCAATCCACCGAAAACAGGCCCATACGGGGAGGCGTTCGAAAGTTCGCGCCGAGCGGGCAACACGCCCGTGAGGACTCGGCCTTCACGCAAAGGGGCCTGCAGAACGTAGTTGGCGTCGCCAGAGGCCAATCGACGTACGAACGCCGGCTCACCCTGACGGGCCGCGTCCAGGAAGTCGTCTGCCCGCCCGGGCCGCCCCCCATCGACGCCGATAGAGATTTCGAACTCGGGTAGATCACCAGGGGTCCAGACCGTGAGCCAGACCCCAGAGCCTTCCTCCGCGAGCCCACTCCCAACCCAACTCTCATAGAGGAGCTCAGGCGAATCCGCACCTTCGGCATCCAGAGAATCCGCCGACTCGAGGAACCGTTGTAGTACATACTCGAGGTACGGGTCCGCAGGCGTTCCGAGTCGGGCAAGTTGGAGCTGCGCAGTCTCCATACGTGCTTCCACTCGGGCCGCCCAAGCCACAACGAGAGCGGACGAGGCCCCCAAGACCGCGGCCGTGCCCCAAGTCACCCAAACACGGCGCCAGCCGCGCAGGCCGGAAAGACCAAGGGATGCCATTCCCGCAGGGACGAACCAGGCGGCGGTACTCCACGCCGGAAGCGCCCCCCCTACCCTGACCAGCACGGCACCCAACCCCGCAAGCACCAACCCGATAACGACGGCCGCCAGGACAACCAACTCCGCACGGGGTCGTCTTCGAGCCCGTTCGCCGACTCGGAACGAAGCAAGGCACAGGAGCGTTAACACTAGGGCCAGCCCGATCTGATAAGCCACCCAGCGTCTCTCGCCGCCCGACAACAGTGGAGACCCCGCCCCACCCAGAAGAAGGACCGACGCCACCGGAAAGCTCACGAGTACACCGAGACCCGCTGCGAGGGGGCCAAGACGGGCGGCGGGTGGCAGGTGTGCGGCGGTCACGACCGCAGCCGCCAACGACACTAGAAGCACCCGTTCAAACGTGACCGGAAACGGCCAGGGAAGAACGAAGTCGGCGGCCGTAAACATTGGCAACGATCCCATCGCGGCTCCGACCGGGATCAAGAACGCCAGACCCAAGGGTGTCAGAGCTGCGGCCGCGCGATCTCCCTTTTCCACCCCGGACGTGATTGCGAGTAGCAGCCACGCGACGACGGCCAATGCGCCCACGACCCGCGTCCATAGGATCCGTACGTCTCGGAGCCTCTGCTCTTGAGTCGGTCGGACCACCGAGACACTAAAGAGCGGTGCGTCTTCCCAACGAAGATCGAGCACATCGTCGCCCGAGGCCCGGTCGGCGCGCAGAACCCTCAGATCCTCGCCGACCGCGTCCCGGAACGAGTGGACGAAGTCTCCTGGATCGGACTCAAGATTACGGGGGAGATTGGCCTTTATCAGAGAGGCGGCCATCGCGGTTCCGCCCCCGGGGATGGGTGCGGTGAAGTAGAGGTAGCTGAAGAGCGGACGGTCACGATACAAATATCGGACGTTGCCATTCTGAAGTTCGGGAGGAACAACACCCCTATGGGTTCCGTCCCATAAGACGAAATCCCCGGAAGGGCCCAAAATCGCGACGGCGGTCATTCCCGTCTGTCGGCGGAGAGAACGAAGATCCGCGAGTAGACTTGTGCCAGTGCTGTCGAGCGCGAGATCGGTGATGCGGGCGACCGCTCCCTCGCCGGTCGTCAACAACTGTTCGAGCTTACGGTCTAGGGCGATCTCGGCACGGGCGTTGCGAGCGTCCCAATACGTATCGAAATCCTGAGAGACTCGTCGGCTCACTTCGCTGCCGATGAAACCGGCAACGACTCCGGCCAGTACGACGACGCCCGCTACGGCATGGGCGAGGCCACGCCGCGGCCGGGCGAAGAAGACCGAGAGAGACGCTACGATGGAAAACGCGAGCCACCCCACCAGAGGCCACCGGGTCCAAGCCGCTAGACCGAGGACGCCGAGCCAGGGGCCGACCCGCGTAAACGCCAGCCAGGGACCGGAGGAGAGGAATGGAACAGACGGCTGATCAGGGGCATTCATTTCAGTTGAACCACCTATCCTGGCCCGAAGTTCGCTTGCATCTGGAACGTGACCCCCGCCTCATCATGCCTGTGGGGGCGCTCGACCACCATGGGCCGCATCTGCCGCTGGGAGCCAACACCCTCATCACCGAACGGGTGGCACGGACTTTGTCCGGCCACCTTCGAGTCATCGTCGCTCCGACGTTTCACTACGGCCTCACAAATCCGGATTGGACGCCGTACCCCGGCACCAGCACGCTTCGTCGAAAAACATTCCACCGCGCCATCAATGAACTCCTAGCTAGTCGGGACAATCACGGTATCTCCGAGGTGATCGTCATTACCGCGCAACGTCATGAGCCGCATCTGGAATCCCTACTTGCGGTTCTGACAAGCACCGCTATCACCGACGTCGTTGATCTAACGACCATCGACGTCCGAGACCTCGTCGAGGGCCACCCCGAACACGAGCGTGGCGGAGAGTTGGAGACATCCCTTCTCCTTCATTTGGCGCCCCAACTCGTTCGCATGGATCAGGCGGCGGACTATATCGATCATCAAGGCCCTCCTGTAAAGTATGTTCAAGGACAGGTCACATCACCCCACCCCAACTTCCAGGGCGTTCTAGGGAGGCCGACGTTGGCCACGGCCGAGAAGGGTAAGGCCGTCTTTGAGCGCTACGTTTCAGTCCTGCGCACCACTCTCTCGAAACCGGCGCAACGGGACCGATAACTCGACCCGTCTGAACCGGACGGTGGAGATCGGTGTAGTTCGAGTCATGCTAAATTTGACCGTATCACTTTTTTTCGCGGCATACGTCGCCTTTGCAGGCCCGGTCTGGGCCCAAGCCGTGCTGTTGGACGAGGGTTCGTTCGTGGTGGAAATCGGCGGCCGCGCCATTGGAACCGAGAGCTTCCGAATTCGGCGCTCCGGTTTCGGGGACAATGCCCAAGTGATCGCCCAGGGCACGCTAGAAATCTCCGAGGATGCGGGCCGGCAAACGATCCAGTCCGCTCTTGGCACCGTCGGAATCGGTATGACGCTAGACGCTTACCAGGTCAAGGTTGCGGGCGCGAGCGAACTCCAGGTTCTCCTCCAGCGCAGAGGGGACCGGTTGGTGGCGGAGACTACCTCCGACGCGGGTGTCGAAGAGCGAGAGTATCGTCGGCCGTCGACGCGGCGGCCAACCATCATCCTCGACCGCTTCATGGCCCACCACTACTTCTTCCTGGGTCCGTATCAGAACCCGGGAGAGAGCAGCGTGTTGATTGTGCGACCTCGACCGGGTGGACAGGCTGAGGGAGTGTTGCGTATGGCCTCCGTCGAGCCGCTGTCGGTCGGTGGCCGCACCCTACAGGCGCAACGCCTACAACTGGTTCTTGAGGGGGCGATCCACGAACTCTGGCTCGACAGCCAGAACCGGGTATTGAGGGTGGAGATCCCGGGGGAAGGCTATGTCGCGGCCCGACTCGCGCCCCCCAGCTGAGCTAGCCGGGACCGGCGTTGGGGTGACGGGTTAAGACCGTGTAGGTAATGTTCTTAAGAATGAGGCCGCTCGACGCGTAAACTCAGTGTCTGGACCTTTTTCCCCATGTCTTCGCGCCGACCGTTCTACCCTGGTGACCATTTGAAACCGGCACCGTCGAGCAGGCGTAGGTCAGGTATGGGGCCACGTCACGCTCGTGATCAGTCATAAATTGCAGAAAGGACCCTTACTCAACGTATGCGCCATCCAATACGGAGGCTTCCAGTGTTGACCGGATCGCTCCTACGCGCGTTGCCACTGGCGGCACTAATACTCCTTCCCGGTCGGGCCACCACTCAGGAAATCGTGCCCGTCACACTGAGCTTGGAAGAAGCGATCGAGATCGCTCGGTCCAACAATCCGACTTTCCAGGCAATTCGCAATAATGAGGCGCTGGCCGATTGGGATGTGAAGGCGGCCTACGGATCGCTCCTGCCGTCGGCGTCGACGAACTTCTCGCTGTCTTGGCAAGGCGCTGGAGAGCAAACCTTCGGTAGCTTGACCGCTGAGGAGTTGGGCTTCGCGGACCAGCCCTCGTTCATGTTTTCGCGGTATGGTCTGAACCTCAACTACAGTATTAACGGCAGCACTCTGCTCGCGCCCGGGCAGGCGAAAATAAGCCGTGTGGCCACCCGAGCGGACGTGGCTTTCGGGTCGTCTGAGCTGATCTCACAGGTCACTCAGAACTACATCGAGGTTCTTCGTCAAACCGAGCAGGTACGGGTCTCCGAGCAGCAGAGGGAGCGCGCCCGCTTCAACTTGCGACTCGCAGAGGCGCAACTGCAGGTGGGTACCGCCACCGCCGTGGATGTCGCACAAGCCGCGGTGGCCCTAGGCCGTGCAGAAGTCACCATCCTCCAGACCACCAATGCCCTAGAGACCGCAAGGATTCGGTTGCTCCAACGCATGGGGGTCGACCTGTACAGTCCTTTCGTACCGACGACACCCTTTGTTCTATCTGAGCCGCCCTGGAGCCGCGACCAACTCGTCAGTCTCGGCTTGCAGGCCAGCCCGACGCTCCAGGCGGCCCGAGCACTCCAGTCCGTCAGCAGCTACGGGGTAAAAATGGCAAAGAGCGCCTATCTACCAACGTTAAGTCTCAGCGCTGGACTCAATGGATTCACGCGACAGGCCTCCAGCACCGCCCTCAATATACAGCAAGCGGAAACGCAGGCTCAAGGATCGATCCAGAACTGCCTATTTACGAACGATCTCTTCACCCGCCTTTCGGATCCTCTTCCGGCACAGGATTGTTCGGCGTTCACGTTCACCGACGACGACGCCCAGCAGATCCGGGATAACAACAGGTCATTCCCCTTCGATTTCACCGGGCAGCCCGCCAGCGCCTCGCTGACGATCAGCCTCCCTCTGTTTCAAGGCTTGGACCGGCAGCGCCAGGTCACAATGGCCCAGGTGCAACTCGAAGATCTCGACTACGAATATCAGGAAGCGGAGCTCGCACTGAGGGCGGACATTGCAGTCACCCTGGCAACGGTACGGGCCGCCTATCAGGCCGCCCTGATCGAAGATCAGAATCAGATTGTCGCCGACGAACAACTTCGTTTGGCAAGAGAACGCTTCAGGGTCGGTCTCGCGGGCTTTCTGGAACTCCTGGAGGCCGAGACCCTGAAGGTCGAAGCCGATCGCGAGCAGATCGCCGCCATCTTCGCATACCACGACTCCTTGGCCAACCTCGAAGCGGTGGTCGGGACATCTCTGCGCATACAGTGAGGCATCAAACAGGCCATGACCGCTAATCGCAAAATCCTTATCGGCGTTGTACTCGCCGCCGTGTTGGGAACGGCTGCGACTCTGAGCGTCAAGAAACAACGGAACAAGGGCGTCGAAGTCCGGCTGGAAGAGGTGCTACGACGCGATCTGGTTCAGACCGTCACAGCGAGTGGAAATATCCGAGCCGGACGGGTTGTGGACATCAGCTCTGACGTCTCTGCCAAGGTGACCTCCCTAATGGTCGATGAAGGTGACGACGTCACAGCGGGACAAGTGCTGCTTCGCCTGGACCCAACCCAGTTCGACGCGGCCGTGGCGAGAACCGAGGCGGCACTCAATCAGGCGATCGCAATGGAGCGCCAGCAGGAGTCCAGCCTGGAGCGAGTGGCTCGAGACCACGAGCGGCTACGCAGTTTGTACGAAACGGACTCTGATCTCATCGCAAGCCAACAGTTGGACGACGCGGCGACGGAAGTCGAGTTGGCCACGCGACAACTCGAGTCCAATCAGTTCGGAGTGGCTCAAGCCCAGGCGGAACTCGAAGAGGCCAACGAGAGGCTCAGCAAAACCATTTTCGTCGCCCCCATATCCGGGAAGGTGACCCGACTGACCGTAGAAGAGGGCGAAACCGTCATTGTCGGGACCATGAACAACCCAGGAAGCCTGGTCCTCACGATCAGTGAATTGTCCCGGGTCGAAGCGGTACTCGAGGTCGACGAAACCGATATTCCCTACATCCAGGTAGGCGACAGTACGATCCTCGAACTCGACGCGTTCCCCGATCGGCTCTTCAGTGGCTTCGTTACCGAGATCGGGAATAGCGCCATTCGGCCGCCCGCGTCCACTGCCGGAAGTGGCCAGACCGCCGCAATCGACTTCGAGGTCGTCATCACGATGAATGACCCTCCAGTCGGGATCAGGCCCGACCTTTCCGCGACGGCAGACATCGTTACGGCAACCCGCTTGAAGTCTCTTTCGGTACCGATTATCGCCCTGACGGTGCGTGCCGAAGGCGACGAGACTGACTCGGTCCGTGAGGACGGCAACCAAGAGGCGCGGGAACTCGGACCGGCAGGCCGACCCCAAGACCGTGATGTCGAGGGCGTCTTTGTGGTCCTCGACGGTGAGGTCACCTTCACGCCGGTCGAAGTCGGAATCACAGGACAGGAGCACTTTGAGGTCCTCAGTGGCGTTTCCGCAGGTGACACGATCGTTGCCGGTCCCTACCAGCAGATCCGGCAACTAGATAACGGGGACGAAGTCCGTGCCGAGGAAGACTCGAACGATGACGGCTCCAACTAACCCAGAGAGACGACATGCATTTCGCTGAAGGGGTTCGACTGGCGCTGTACCAGCTTCGCACGGAAAAGCTCAAGAGCTTCTTCAGCCTTCTGGGTGTGATCGTGGGAGTCATGTTCCTGATCATCGTCGTCAGCGTGGTCGAGGGCATGGACCGATATATCCGAGAGGACCTCTCTTCGGTGATATTCGGCGTGAACACCGTCACGCTGCGAAGGTGGTCCGACGGGCCGAGCTTCGACGGAATGGTCAGCCGAGAGAGAGTGCGCCGTCCGCGTATCAGGTATGAGGATTGGCAAGCCGTGCAGGACCTGATCAGGGTCCCGGCAAGAGTAGGAACGGAGAGTGAAACCGGAGGTGAGGTCGTCGCCGACAACGGTCGCAAGGTCGAGAACGTCAACATTTCTGCCGTGTCGCCCGAGATCCTTCGTATCCGTGACTTAGCTGTGGAAAAGGGACGCCCGTTCTCGCCTCAGGAAGCCGAGCGGGGCACGCCGGTCGTCATTTTGGGCATGGATACGGCCGACCTGCTGTTCGAGTCCCGAGATCCGATTGGTCGCAAGGTGCGCATACGCGGGTTCCCGTATCGAGTCGTCGGTGTCTTGGAGGAACAAGGCAGCCTCTTCGGCATTTCGTTGGACAATCGGGTGATCGCCCCCGCCCGCTCTCCGATCCAGGCCGTCACAAACCCCAGAGGCATTGTAGATCAGGTGGTGGCCCAGGCTACCGATCCCGCGGACACCCGGGAACTCCAACGGGAGATGGAAGGCATCATGCGGGGCCGACGGAAGCTCAGACCGGCCGAGGAGAACAATTTTTCCGTTGAAACAGCCGACGAGACTCTGAGCTTTTGGGACAAGATCTCCCAGGTGCTATTCGTGGCGCTCCCCGGCCTAGTCGCGATCTCGCTGGTGGTCGGCGGGATCGTCATCATGAACATCATGCTCGTCTCGGTCATGGAGCGAACTAGAGAGATCGGCGTCAGAAAAGCGATCGGCGCGAGGCGCAGGGACATCTTGAGTCAGGTGCTCATCGAGAGTATCACTCTCTCGGCCCTGGGTGCCACACTCGGGGTCGCGGTGGGAGTGGGCGTGAGCTACTTGGTCGCCACCTTCACGCCGCTTCCCACCGCCGTTGATATCAAGTGGGTCGCGCTTGGGGTTAGCCTGGGCGTCGTGGTGGGCATCGTTTCAGGAGTATACCCCGCGGCCCAGGCCTCTAAGCTCGACCCGGTCGATGCGCTGAGGCAGGAATGACATGAATCGCCTTCACCTGCTGGACGAAGGAATCGCGATCGCGATCGACTCCATCCGAGCCAACAAGGTCCGTTCCGGATTGACCATTCTCGGGGTCACTATCGGGGTGGGTGTAGTGATGATGATGTCGGCGATGGTAACTGGAATTCGAGAGTCGATCATGGTGGGCTTCGAGGCCGCCGGCCCTGATAACTTTGGGGTGATGCGCTTTGACTTCTCGATGGTTCGAATCAGCACAGGTAGTTCGCGCCCCCCCTGGTGGAACAACCCCCGAATTGAGCCTGAAGAAGCGGTTCGGCTTTCCCGCCTGCCGGGGGTCGAAGCAGCGCTCTACAATTTCGGCATGAGTACCAACATGTCGGTTGATGCTCGCAGCGTCCGCGGTATTCAGTCGACAGCCTATTCGGCGGGTTGGCCGGCGTACACGCCTGGCAACTTCGTGTCGGGCCGTGACTTCACCCCCACCGAAGTCCGACAATCCCGTCCCTTGGTGGTCCTGTCCGTCGCACTTTCGCAGGAGCTTTTTGGAGATCTGGATCCGATCGGCCGAAAAATCCGGGTGAGCGCCGGGAGTCGAGGAGTCAGTGAGGCTTTCAGCGTAGTTGGGGTATTCCAGAACGAAGAAAACATATTCACAGCCGCCGTCAAGCACTGGGCGATCTTTCCTCACACCACAGCGATGAAGAGGCTCAAGGCCTCTAATTGGCAGGGGGGGGTTTGGGTGGTGCCTCGGGATTCGATTGATCAGGCCGTTGTGATGGACCAGGTGATCGGGGCCATGCGTTCTATGAGAGGCCTGCGTCCGAAGGAGGAGAACGACTTTTCGATACTCCGGTCCGCTCAAATTATCGCCGCCTTCAACAAGTTCACCGGCGTGTTTTTTTTGGTCATGCTCGCACTGTCCTCCGTCGGGTTATTGGTTGGCGGAATCGGAGTCATCGGAATCATGATGATCTCCGTGACTGAGCGGACTCGGGAGATCGGGGTGCGAAAAGCGGTCGGAGCCACACGTCAGGAAATCTTGTGGCAATTCCTGGTGGAATCTGCCGTATTGACGGTTCTGGGAGGTGCTACCGGAATGGCTTTGGGCGGGGGCGCTGCTAAGCTGGTAGCGTCAATGACCCCCATTCCGGCCGCGGTGCCTATCTGGGCGATTGCGGTGGCGCTATTGATGGCTTTGGTGACGGGCGTGCTGTTTGGCCTCCTCCCTGCCTATCACGCCTCCCGGCTCGATCCGGTCGACGCCCTACGGTTCGAATAGCTCGCTGCCCGATGCTGATCGACAACCGCCTGCGATCCATTGAGTGCGACAGGTCCGTATGAGTGACGCCTTGGACATCCTGGCCATCATGGCCCGTCCGGACGACGCCGAGTTGTTGTCTGGCGGTGCTCTCGCGAAAGCGGCAGCAGCGGGTGATCGGGTGGGAATCCTCGCCCTCACTCGGGGAGAAATGGGCAGCCAAGGGTCTCCCGAAGTCCGGGAACAAGAGGCCCTGAAGTCCCCGGCGATCCTGGGGGTCGCCGTTCGCAGGAATGCTGGCCTCCGTGACTCCGGCCTCGTCAACGATCAGGAATCCCGAGAAACTGTCGCAGCGCTGATTCGCGAACTGCGGCCCCGTATCGTCGTCACGCACTGGCGCGAAGGGCGGCACCCCGATCGCCGGGTCACCGCTGAGCTGGCGCACGACGCGTCATTCCTCTCCGACTGAAAAACTACCCGGCGCTGGGAAGCCCCCATCACCCTGAGAAATTGATTTATCGTGTGTTGTTCAGAGAGGACACGCCGGAGCCCACTTTCGTCGTGGACATCTCGGACCACATCGACGCAAAGCTGGCGGCTTTGGCGTGCTTCAAATCCCAGTTCACGGGAAAGACGACAGCCGGAGAGGCCTTCGGGGGCGGAGACCGTCCCCTTCTGGAACAGGTCCGGGCGCAGTGCGCTCACCACGGGTCGAGAGTCCGCGCCACCTACGGCGAGCCCTACTGGACCAGGGAGACGATGGAGTTAGAGTCTCTTGGTTCTGCTGGTGTGACGACTTTATAGACAGTCAGATGGCCCGTGCTAGAGCGCACATTGAACTTCGAGTAGCAAACGTCTCCAAGTAGGCACATCCCTTCCATGGACCTTCAGGGCTCGAGCGGCGGCGCCACCACCTTCGATAAGCCACGGTGCCAACCACATGCTGATCTCGGGCGGTAGGTGCCCGAGTAAGTCTCCCCCTTCACGGTGCACCCAAACGTCGGGATCCTTTTGGTCAGGAGGGTCTGGGATCAAATAAAGCGACGCCCCGGGCTCAAGGCCTTGCAGATGACGATCCCGACCGGCGAACACCATGCCGTGAACGGTCGCTATGAACTGGACAGGCTTACCCTCGGGAAACGGCGGTGCGCGGCTGGTCATCGAAGGAGCATTTGGGACAAGCTTCACCACCCTCGGGTCATTGGATATGTTGTCGAACATACAGGGACGTGCCGGTCTGCCGAAACGGCTACTCTATTACCTCGTCCAGTTGAAGCACATGAGACCGATCTACCTCGACAACGCGGCTACGACACCCCTTCGCGATGAGGTGCGTGACGCGATGCTGCCGATTCTCCAAGGAGACTTCGGAAACCCGTCTAGCGCCCACACGTGGGGGCGGCGTGCGTCCGCCCGCTTGGAAGAAGCCCGGGAGCGGGTAGCCGAGGCGATCGGTGCCAATCACCGAGAGATATACTTCGTCCGGGGCGGAACCGAATCGGACAATCTGGCGGTTATCGGACGGGCCGCCGCCGCGTTCGAGCAATCGGGTGCCGATCATGTTGTTGTGACCGCCATCGAACATCGTGCGGTACTAGAGGCCTCCGCCCGCGTCGAGGAGCAAGGCGGACGTCGCACTGTACTCCCGGTCGGCCCAGACGGCGGGATAGACTTGGACGCTCTCGAGGCCGTCCTGGCAGATGGAGTAGCCCTCGTGTCCGCGATGACCGTGAACAACGAAGTGGGTATCCAGCTCCCCATCGAGGAAATCGCCCAGCGCACCAGCGCACGGGGAGTCAGTCTGCATACGGATGCGGTCCAGGCCATCGGGAAGGTGCCCGTGCGTGTGGACGTCGTACCGGTCGACATGCTTTCTCTGACCGGGCACAAAATCTACGGAGCGAAGGGCACCGGAGTGTTGTTTGTGCGTGAGGGGGTGAAGGTCTCACCCATGCTTTTCGGGGGCGGGCAAGAACAGGCACTGCGCCCGGGAACCGAAGACGTGGCGGGAGCTGTCGGCATGGCGGTTGCTGTCGAGCTTGCCACGAATGAACGAGAGGTTGAGGCCCCCCGGCTGGAGGCTCTGAGAGATGACCTACAAGCACGACTAACCGACGGCATCGAGAGCGTGCGGGTTCATGGTGAGACAGCACGTCGTGCCCCTCACGTACTGAACGTCGGTATCCCGAACGTCGACCCCCAACTCTTGCTTGCAGGTCTGGACATGGAGGGAATCGCCGCGTCAGCCGGCTCCGCCTGCGAAAGCGGTGGCAAAGGCGGGAGTCATGTATTGGAGGCGATGTACGGCGCGATGGAGGGAATGGCCGCGGTTCGGTTCAGCGTCGGTCGCTCAACCACGGAGGGAGACATTGTACGCGTCGCGGAGACCACGCGGTCGGTCGTGGATACGATCCGGAATCGGGGCGAGGTGTCATGAAACACAGGCGCATTTTGGTCGCCATGTCGGGCGGCGTGGATTCGTCCGTGGCTGCGGCGTTGTTGGTCCGGGCCGGCCACGAGGTGGTGGGCGCGACAATGCAGACGTTCTGTTACTCGGGCGAAGTAGCCTCCTCCAAGATCTGTTGTGGGCTAGACGGCATACAAGACGCCCGTCGAGTGGCGGACACCCTCGGGATTCCGCACTACGTCTTCGACGTCGAAGAAGACTTTACGCGAGACGTCATTGACGATTTCGTTTCGGAGTATGCCCAAGGCCGCACGCCCAACCCCTGCGTGCGCTGCAATTCCAACACCAAGTTCCTCGACCTCATGGCTCGTGGGCGCGCACTTGGATGCGACGGCATCGCTTCGGGACACTACGTCCGCATTCAGCACGCTTGGGGTGGCTCGACCCTCTTACGGGGAGTCGACGCAGGCAAGGACCAATCGTATTTCCTATGGGGGCTTCCCAAAGCAATGTTGCCTCTCCTGCATTTTCCGCTAGGGGGACTAACAAAGCCTGAGGTCCGAGAAATGGCTCGTGAACTCGCTCTCACCACCGCAGACAAGCCGGAGTCCCAAGAAATTTGTTTCGTCCCGACAGGCGACTACCGCGACCTGCTCAGCAAGCGGCTAGAGGCTCGGCACCCAGCTCTGGAACCTGGACTGCTCGTGTCCCCGACGGGCGAAGTCCTAGGTGAGCATGGGGGCTACGCGAATTTCACCGTGGGGCAGCGTAAGGGCCTCGGGGGCGGGTTCGAGGAACCCCGCTTCGTCATCGAAATCAATGCCGATACCCGGGAAGTGGTCGTAGGCAGCAGGGATGAATGTGTATCGCCCGGCGTCCGAGTCGGGGAGGTCAACTGGCTCGGAACTCCTCCGTCTTCGGGCTCACCCATCCGGGTACAGATCCGCTATCGTGCACCCGATGTCGCGGCCTTGGCCGTTACGGTCGAGGACCAAGTCACACTCGTTTTCGATGAACCGCAGCACGCCGTGACTCCGGGCCAGTCGGCAGTCATGTTCGATGGAGACCGGGTTTTGGGAGGAGGACGGATAGTCCGAGCTCTGCGGACGGCGGACCTCTCAGTCGCCACGTCGAAGGCTTAGCTAACCGGTTAGCTCGAAGGCCTAGCTCGCCGCCGCGGCGGCGACACCATTGGACGCGTGGCGTCCAATCCCCTCTTGAAGCTTCTTAGTGCTTCAAGCCCGATGAAGACGCGAAGTCTTCCATGGCTTTCTGCTGCTCCTCCGTCAGTTCCTCAGGGATGTCCACCTCCACCTCGACATATTGGTCACCCACTCGCCCGCTCTTTTCAACTCCTTGCCCACGAATACGGAACTTGGTGCCGCTTTGCGTCCCAGGAGGGATGCGGAGGTGTACTTTCTTCCCGTCGACAGTCCTGACCGACATTTTGGACCCCAATGTGGCCTGAGCCAGATTGATCGGGACAGTCACATGAATGTCGAGCCCCTCCCTCGTGAAGAAGTCGTGGCGTTTCACCTTGAAGGTGATCACGAGGTCTCCAGGTTTCCCGCCCTGACTGCCACGTTCCCCCTGACCGGTGGCCCGAATCTTCTGGCCCGCCTCGACACCCTTCGGCACGGTAATTTGGATCCGTCGATCCTGGCGGACCGACCCACTTCCCGCGCACGACTTACAGGGACTTTCGGGAATCCGGCCTCGGCCGAAACAAGCTGGGCAGGGGCGATCGATCGCAAAGCCACCTTGGCCAAACGAAATCGCTCCGGTCCCAGAGCACTCGTTGCAGCTCTTCGTGCCGGTGCCGGGACTGGCTCCCGAACCGCTGCAGGTTGCACACCCTTCCGTGATGGGCACATCAATCGAAATCTTGCCGCCCTGAACAGCCGTCTTGAACCCGATCTCGACGACGTACTCTACGTTCTGACCCTTTCGAGGCCCCTGTGGTCTAGGATCGTCCGGACCCTTGGCCCCGCGATCTAAGATGGAGCTGAAGATGTCGCCGAGACCCCCGAAACCCTGCAGGTCTTCGAAAGAGAAGCCGCCGCCCGGTGGTACGCCAGCCCCTCCGCTCTTCGGCGTTTCACGTCCACGGCCAAATCCAAAGCTGGATAGCCGCCGCATCTTGTCGTACTGCTTCCGCTTCTCCGAATCAGAGAGCACGCTATATGCCTCACCGATTTCCTTGAAGCGCTCGGCCGCCTTCGAATCGCCAGCGTTGGCGTCAGGATGATACTTCTTCGCAAGCTTACGGTACGTCTTCTTGATCTCGTCCTCTTTTGCCTTGTCCGAGACCCCGAGAGTCTTGTAGAAGTCTTTAGTCGCAGTCGACACTAATGCCCGCCGTCCTCAGCTACTCGTGCTTGAAAACGGTCACCCGGGCAGGACGCACCAGGTGGCCTTTGAAGAAATACCCCTTTTGGAACACATCCTGGACCGTGTGGTCCTGTTCCGGAGAGTCCGTGGGTACGGTGACCATGGCCTCCATCACGTTGGGATCGAACTTCTCTCCCACGGGCTCCAGGACCTCGACCCCGGCCAGTTCGAGCGCCTGACGGAATTTTCGTTCAACCAAATCCACACCTTCGACCAAGACCTCGACAGTGGCTGACTCGGGCCGCCAGGCCCCGACCCGTTGAAGATCGTCCAGGCCATCGAGGAAGTTGCGAAGGAGGTCCGCCTGACCCCGGGCCCACGCCTCGGAAAGCTCCGTCTCTGCACGACGGCGGTAGTTGGTAAATTCAGCGGCCAGGCGCAAATGACGGTCGTTCAGAGTAGACAGCTCGGCCTGTATATCGCCGAGGTCATGCGTCAGGCCATCCTCTGCTTCCTGCTCCTCAACCGCCTCCGGCGAGAGGGGGATATCCAACTCTGAATCGACGGCGGCATCGCCCTCGTTCTGCTCGCCCAGTTCGTCTGGAGTCTCGGCTTCGTTGTAGCTCATTCTTTTCTCGATGGAAGATCCGCTTCACCAAAACTTCTTGCTACGTGTTGGTGAATTTACTTCTTCTACGGCCATGTGGGAGCCCCAACGCTTCATGGGGCTTCTGGATCATGGAAGGGCACGGTCAGAAAATGCCTGTCTAACCAACCCCGCACGCGCGCAAAGACCTCTTCCTTTTCCGGTTCGTTGTGCGGCTCGTGTAGCAAACCGGGGAGACGGCACGTTTCCACGTCCGGAACAGACGCACGCTCGAGGAAATCCAATGTCGCCTCCGGATCAACAACCTCGTCCGCTTCTGGGACCATGACCAGCGCTGGTCCGCGAACACCTGCAGGATCAGCGAGTGCCAGTCTTTGGGCGTTGGCGACCGCCCAATAGAGCCCTGGCGTGACAAAGGAATGGATCAAGGGATCGTCCCGATAGGCCCGATGGCACTCGGGGTCCCGCGTGAGCGTCTCGGGATCCAGCCCCACCCTTACGCGAGTGGTCGGAGCAACCCTAAGCAGTACTTTGCCGAGCGCGACCTTCCACCAGGGCATCCGCCTTTTCGTTGCCAACCAAGGGGCCGAGATGACGGCGCCGGCCACGTGGCCTGGTCGGGTCTGAAGATGTCGAACCACGGCCAGTCCACCCATCGACTGACCCCAGAGTATCACGGGAACTTCGGAAAACTCGTCAGTCCTAACCAGGTTCAACACAGTGTCGAGGTCGGTAAGATACTCATCGAAGTGTTCTATAAAGGCGGGCACGCCCCCCGAACGGCCATGGCCTCGCTGGTCGAACGCAACAACCCGAAACCCCGCTTCGATCAAGAATTCGGCCACTGGTTCATAACGCCCACCATGTTCGCCGTAGCCATGTACCAGCACGACGACGCCCCGCGCCTGGGTCGCAGGCCGCCAGCGCCTCCAATGAAGCCGAACACCATCCGAGGTGGTGATTGGGATGCCCTCTTCGCCCATCAACGTCGCTCCCTGAGTATCCTGAGCAGCAGATGTAGGGCCGCCTGCGCCGCACGCTCACGCACCGCTTCCCTGTCCCCCGGAAAAATTCGGTGCTCCGCCTCAATGCGGCCCTTCACGAACACCCCGTACCAAACGCTTCCCACGGGCTTCTCTTCCGTACCTCCACCTGGGCCCGCCACCCCGGTAATGCCCACACCCACATCAGCGCCGAACCGCTCCGCGACGCCCCGGGCCAAACCGGCGGCAACCGCCTCGGACACGGCCCCTTCCGCCTCGATAACCGAGCCATCCACCCCCAGTGCATCACGCTTGATCTCATCGGCGTAAGCCACCACCCCACCACGAAAATATTCAGACGATTCCGCCCGGTCCGTGATCCGCTTCGCCAACAGCCCCCCGGTACAACTCTCCGCTACGGCCAGCGACAACTCAAGAATATTGAGCTCGGCCGTCACGGCTTCGACCAGGTCCCCGCTCTCGGCCTCAAAGCGGAACGGGGCCAGAATCGGGCCTATCACCCGCTCGGCGTCGTCGAACCGGCGCCCCGCCAGATCCGGAGAGCCCAAAGTAGAGATTCGGATCGAAACACCACCCAAGTAAGGGAGCGAAGCAAGCGACACCTCCTCCGGCAACTCCGGGGCAACAACGTCCAAGTGTTCCCCCAGGACAGACTCGGCAATGCCGGTAGTGTGAAACGTCCGATGAACCCACGGCTCGACACGGGCGCCGAGGTGCGCTCGGATACGGTGCTGGACTTCAGCCTCGTACATCTGGTACACCTCGCGCGGCACACCCGGCATGAGCACAACGATCTGCTCTTCTCGTTCGATCCAAAGCCCCGGGGCACTTCCTCGTGTATTTGGGATCACCGCGGCACCCCGCGGCACCTCGGCCTGGACGACGTTACTCGTCGGAAAGTCGTCGAGGCCACGCGCACGAAACCTCTCGCGCAGGTCGGCGAGCACAGCCTGATCAACTTCGAGCCGCAGACCAAAGAGATGAGCTATGGCAGGTCTGGTGAGGTCGTCGGCGGTGGGGCCCAAGCCCCCGGTGACCAGCACGATGTCCGCGAGACACAGCCCTTCGGACACCGCCGTCTGTATGGATTCGGGATCGTCACCCACAACCACGCGCTTGGTGGCCGGCACCCCTAAGGACGCCAACTGCTTGCTGAGCCAGGAGCCGTTGGTCTCGACGGTTTCGCCCGAAAGGAGCTCCTCACCAACCGTAACGATGAAGGAGTTTGCCCCTCGCGTTTCGCTCACACCCGCACGCCGATGAGGCCTCGATAACTCCATAGGTAGTCGAACATCGAATAAACCGTGAGCACCAACGCCAAGCCGAGCGTGACTCCAATCCAGGACGAATGGAGCAGCGTCCACGCGCCCCAGGGGAGGCCGCCCCAGCCCAATGCCTTTGCACTCTCCTTTAGCGGATACCAGAGAAGGAGTCCACCGGCAAAGAGATTCTGGATGAATGCCTTGTACTTGCCTGAGCGACCCGCCGCGATAACCACCTTACGATGCGCCGCCCATTGGCGGAAAATGGTTACTAAAATCTCTCGCCCGAAAATGACGATCATGACCCACATGGGGAGCATTCCCCACCCAGGCACCAGCCACTCGTCCCCACCCCGATGGGATATCAGATAGAACGGGACAAAGGTCGACAGAAGGAGCAATTTGTCGGCCAACGGGTCCAGGAGCTTCCCCACGTCGGTAATCCAGCCGTGCTTACGCGCCAGATAACCGTCCCATAGGTCAGACAGGCCGGCAATCACGAAGAGTACGAACGCGCCGTAGCGCATACCAACGGAAGACGACATTGCCATCGCGAAAATCGCGGGGCACGCCAAGATCCGTCCGATCGTGATGATGTTGGGGAGGTTACGGCTCCCAGACATGGTCGCCTCAGCTCAGGGTCTGAACAACCAGTTTGCTGACCGCGCCGAGGGTCTCAAAGACGCCCTTACCCTCGATGGCCACGCCTTCGAAATCCGGCACGTTGCCGGGATTGAGCTGTGATCGACGCTCCTCCATCTCCATCGCATTGGAGAGATCACGTTTGTTGTACTGCAGGGAGAACGGAATCTGGGTGAGGTCGTAACCGTACGACTCGAGGTTCTCGTACAGGTTGTGCATGGCTTCGATGTCCGCCTCCATCCCCTCCGTCTCGGTGGCAAGGGAAATCATCTTCCCCTTGGCGTCCGAATTCACTGGAGAGTAGACATACTCGAGGTTGGTGGTCTTTCCACCCAGACCGGTGCCGTAATAGACAATCTTGCAGTTGACCTCGCGGCTGGCGTAGTTGATCATCGACATGGTCGGCTGCGCTCCATTCCGGTCGTACGATTGGGTCAACCCCGCCAAGCGGTCCCCCGCGTTCTCGGCCCCGGTGGTCGGAGCACATTGGGATTCGAAGTCCTTCAGGAAGGCGACGAAGATGCGGCATTCCTCCCCTGTGGGAAAGGGACGATCAAAGGTCGAGCACCCGGGTGCGTTGAGCAACCTAGCTAGCCGGCAGGACACCGCGCATGGCGTCCTCCTCCATTCGGCCGACAATCGCCTGGGCACGCCGCCGAAGTGCCGCCCTCGGTTCCCAAGCGACGAAGTCCTTCAAGAGGTTGACATGATCAACGGACGCCTCCGCCTTGGCCATGAACCCGAGTGCCGCGAGACGACGCAGGAAGGACGGGCTAAAAAGATCCCGACTGTGTCGCTCAATCTGATCTCGGATCACGAGAGCCGCCACGGCCCCCGCCGCCGCCGCCGCGAGAACCGCGAACCCCGTGGTTTTGATTCTCTTGTTCATTCCCTACATCTCCCGTCGACCGGTCAGGGCTTCCACGATAGTCGAGCTGTCCACGTACTCCAGGTCGCTCCCAACCGGAATGCCCCTCGCAAGGCGCGTGACCCGCGGCCCAATAGTCCTGATCAAACCCTCGAGATAGACCGCGGTCGCCTCACCCTCGACACTAGAATTCGTAGCAACAATTACCTCCACAACCTTACCTTCAGACGCTTGGATTCGATCTAACAGAGCGTCCACAGAGAGCTCTTCGGGACCGACACCATCCAAAGGCGAAAGTCGCCCTCCGAGCACATGGTACAAGCCCCGAAACTCGCCCGATCTCTCGATCGCTCCAACCTCGAACGCTTCCTCCACCACACACACGATCGACTCGTCACGTCCAGGATCGGAACAGATCTCGCACCGCTCCGTCTCACTGAAATTGCCGCAGGCAACACAGGGACAGATGCGCTCAGCTACGTCACGAATCGCCGCCGCGAGCCTAATCGCCTCTTCGCGCGGCCGCTTCATCAGATGGTAGACCAGGCGTTGCGCTGTCTTAGGACCGACGCCGGGGAGCCGTGAGAACTCCGACGTAAGCTGCTGGATGACCGACACTAGAAGTGTGTCGGTCCGTGGTTGGACACACGCACGCTTCTAGAATAGGCCCGGAAGCTGGATCGGCATGCCACCCGCGGCCTTGCGCATTTCCTCCTCGTACTCGCTTTGTGCCTTGTTCTGGGCCTCTCCCACCGCTGCGAGCACGAGATCCTCCAGCATCTCGACATCATGGGGATCCACGACTGTTGGATCGATGGCGATCTTGGACACGGTACCCTTGCCGTCGACCGTGGCAGTCACCATTCCCCCGCCTGACGAAGCTGAGATAGCCCGAGCTGATAGTTCCTCCTGCAGTTTGGTCATGCGTACCTGCAGTTGTTGGCCCACCTGCATGAGCTGTTGCAGATCTGTCACGGTCAGGTCCTTACCTTACAATAGGTTGCGGTCAATCAAGTAATTCCAAGTCAAGTTCTTCTACAGCTCGCTGCAAGAGCGGTTCCCGTTGGATCAGTTCCCTGAGGCGGTCGCCGCGCACCGTCTCGGGGGTGATACGTTCCGATGTATTCGAGGAGGCACCGTTCATTGAGCGAACCACGATCTCGGGTGTCTCGCCAATCAGCACGGTAAGGGCGCTCTGAATCGTTCTGAGCACCGTTTGTTCTCTCAACCGTTCCAGTCCAGGGCCCTCTGGGAGCTCCACGATCAAGGCGCCGTCCTCACTGAGGGAAACCACGGCCGCCTTCAGAAAAGGTCTCATCCCGGGAGGCAGGCCCTCGCCCTTCTCCATAAGGCTCGACCACGCGTCGACCGGGTTTGACAGGCTCAGGCCCGTCGTTGCGGCCTCACTCACGTCCTGGTCAATCGTCTCGGCCCGGTCGGCTATCTCAGTGGGATCGGCCTGACTAGGAGGGGCCACCAAATCGATCCCCGCCGCCGCACCCTCGCCCTGGTCGGCGTCTTCAAGCGCACCGGCACTGTCACTGTTTGCGCCCACATCGAGCGTGCCACTCTCCCCTGATTCCGAATCAACGTGTTCCGTAGTCGCTGACCCGGGAACTCCGGACTCCCCATCTTGGCTCGGAGGAGCGGGAGAGGAGCCACCCGACGTGTCCGGGTCACCGGTACCGGACTTGCCAGGGGGGGGGGCAACGGAGTCCATCTTCGGAGAGGTGCCGCCGAGGCTCGTCAGCAACTCCTCCAGTTCCACAGTGCGATCGACATAGCTGAGTCGAAGCAGAAGCATTTCCAACAAAATCTGCGGGTTTGCGCTGCGCCTAAGGCTCCCAGAACTCTCCAGCTCGGAAGCCAGTGACAGCATCCTGACAAGATCCGCCGACTGGAACGGCTCCACGCGAGCTTGGAATTCATCACGGATGTCACCCTCCAACTCGGGAGGATCACCGCCAAGAGAGAGGCGCAACAGGGACCGAAGCGCGTCGACGAGCCCGTGGTAGAACTCCACGAGATCATAGCCTTCGTCGAGAAGACGCTCGACAAACGAAAACACCTCGCCGTGTTGGCGGCTCGCTAAGATATCCATGAACTCCAAGAAGCGCTCGGCCTCGACCAGCCCCAGAACTCTCCGAACCGACTCCTGCGTGACCTCGCCCCCGGTCAGTGCGATGACCTGATCGAGCAATGAGAGGGCGTCTCGCATTCCTCCGTCCGCCTTGCGAGCGATCGTCCTCAGGGCCTCCTCGGGCGCGGTGGATCCCTCACCTTCAAGCACGATCGACAGGCGCGACATGATATCGGCCACGCCAATACGCCTAAAGTCAAACCGCTGACACCGAGAAAGAATCGGGGCCGCCGTCTGCTGAATTTTTTGGGGTTCTGTGGTCGCGAAGACAAAAATCACCCGCGGCGGCGGCTCTTCGAGAATCTTTAGGAGCGCGTTCCACGCCTCCCTCGTGAGCATGTGCGCCTCGTCCACGATGTAGACCTTGTAATGCCCCTCCTGCGAAGGAGCGTACATGGCCCTTTCCCGCAGCTGGCGAGCGTCGTCGACGCCCCGGTTGGAGGCGGCATCGATCTCAACGACATCAAGCGCTGTCTGACCACCCCAAATCCTCGAACAACTGTCACATGATCCGCAGGGCTCACCCGAGTCATCCCGGTCTTCACAGTTGAGGGCCATTGCGAGAACGCGTGCCAGGGTCGTCTTGCCGACGCCTCGGGGGCCGCAAAACAGGTAGGCGTGTCCTACTCGGGCATCCGACACGGCCCGGCGTAGAGTCTCAGATACATGCTCCTGAGTCGCGACGTCGGCGAACCGGCGAGGGCGGTATTTTCGGGCCAGGGCTGTGTGGGACACGGACGTATGCCTCGAAGACCTACTGGTGCAGCAGAGAGCCAGAGCAGAAAAAATGCCCCAGGCGACCCGCAACAACAATCACCACACTTACCGCTGCTACCGGCAAGGTCCTGACGGAGTTCGTGGGCTTTCGTCCTACGGACCTGGGGCATGCGAAAGTTAGATCGGTGCGGACAGAGCGTCAACGGCGGCTGACAGGAATAAGTAGAGTTTATGCGGACTTTCTCGGTATTCGCTCACTCTGTCCATGCACCCTCGACGTGCTCGATATCGATGACGCGACCTCCCTCGGAGACAACCGATACAGCGTCGAACCGATAGGAACGCGCTTCGAGTCTACTCCGATCGATTCACAGGAGTGCCGCGATCGAAATCGCCCTCCGCTTCTTCCAAGTGATGGCCTCGAGGGGATGACCGAAGCCGGGACCGCTGCGCCCCTTCACTCCCACGAACGCGACGAGTCCATCTCTCTCGACCGCGAGATCGATCTCCTTGCGCATGAAGCGGACGTTCTGATCCACGACGTTGTAGCCGCGTGTGCGCAGGAATGCCTCGGCAACTTCTTCGTATTGTCAACCGCGGTCCACGGTGCTCAGGGCGGAATCCCGTGTCTAGAGGGAGATCTCAGCAGCCTCCAGGATGGCATGGAATCTCGGGCTAAACCACGGCGCCAGGCGCCCGAGGCTGGTATACCCTGTACCTAGCAGGAGGCCCCTAGTCCGGTCCCTTCACGGACCTTCCAATGGCAGTAGCAATCACCCGAATTTGCTTCATGAGTTCAGAGAACTGTTCCGGATACAATGACTGGGATCCATCCGAAAGCGCTGAAGGTGGGTCCGGATGCACCTCTATCATCAGGCCGTCAGCTCCCGCTGCCACAGACGCCCGGGCCATGGGAATGACCTTGTCCCGGACTCCGGTGCCATGGCTGGGATCGGCAATAATCGGCAAGTGCGATAGCGCTTTCACCACCGGCACGGCCGTGAGATCGAAGAGATTTCGAGTATGGTTGTCGAAACTACGCACCCCCCGTTCGCAGAGAATGACATCGTCATTGCCCTCCGCCAAGAGGTACTCGGCGGCAAGTAGCAACTCGTTGATCGTCGCCGACATGCCACGCTTCAGGAGCACCGGCTTACCGCACCTCCCCGCCCTTCTCAGCAAAGGGTAGTTCTGCATGTTTCTCGCCCCGATCTGGAGCACGTCCGCGTACTCGGCCACAAGGTCTACCCCGTCCGGGTCCAGCGCCTCCGTAACGATGGCCAAACCCGTCGCTTCCCGGGCCCGCGCCAACATCTTGAGTCCCTCTTCCCCCAGTCCCTGCCACGAGTAAGGCGAGGTCCTTGGCTTGAACGCACCTCCGCGCAAGAGGCTAGCGCCCATGGCGCGTACCTGGTCGGCAATTCCGAGGATCTGTTCGTCACTCTCGACCGCGCATGGACCTGCAATGATGGGCACTTCCGGTCCGCCGAATCGAATCCCTCCGCTTACCTCGACGATGGTGTCCGCCTCTCGCCATTCTCGAGACACCTGCTTGTACGGCTTCGTGACACTGTGGACTTCTTCGACGCCCTGAATCGAGAGCAGAGTCTCCTTGGCGAGCCCCCCGTGGTCGCCAACCAAGCCGATCACCGTACGAACCTCGCCCCGACTCAAGTGTGTGCTGAGGCCCAGGGCGTCCACTCGTTCACGAACGTGGCCAATTTCGGACTCAGTGGCGCCTTGTTTCATGACTACCAGCATGGGACTTCAAATCCAGGATTGTCGGGGAGAGGAGGCCGTTCGTGGCCGTACAAAATTGTACTAGAGGGAACTGATATAATCTACGGGCCAGGCGAGCCGCCGACTTCGAGCGCCTCCTGGAGCTGCACGCCGACAATCGTGCTCACACCAGGCTCCTCCATCGTCACGCCGTAGATCCAATCCGCCGCCTCGATGGAACGCGGATTGTGGGTGATGATCACGAACTGCGTCTGCTCCTTGAACTCCTGGAGCAAGTGAATGAAGCGCCCGATGTTGTTTTCGTCCAGCGGGGCGTCCACCTCGTCGAGTACACAAAACGGGCTCGGCTTGACCAAGTATATTCCGAACAATAACGAGAGGGCCGTCAGAGCCCGCTCACCGCCCGACAAAAGGTCGATCCTCTGAGTCTTCTTTCCACGGGGAGACGCATGCACCTCGATCGGCGATTCCAGCGGGTCCTCGGGATCCGCAAGCCACATGTCCGCCTCGCCTCCCTCGAACAGCCGCTGGAACGTGGATTGAAAATTCTCCCGAATTTTCTCGAACGTGCCCTCGAAGAGGTCGATGGCGGTCTCGTTTATTTCACGGATCGCAGACTTGAGGTCACTGCGCGCTGCGGTCAGGTCCTCACGCTGCTCAGTGAGGAACTCAAGCCGTGTGCTCTCCTCGGCATGCTCCTCCACCGCCAACATATTCACCAGACCGATCCGATCGAGCTGCACCACAAGTTCCTCGAGCTCTTCCTTCAAAGCTTCGGGCTCACCCTCGACCGGCTCGGCCTCTTCGAGGAGTCTCTCGAGCGGACGACCCCACTCGCCCTCCAGGCGCTCCTGAATCAGTCCGATGCGGCCGGAGACTTCCTGCCGTTCTAGTTCGAACTGATGGCGCTGGTCCACCGCCTCACGTTCGGCGCTTCGGGCCGACCGTGCCGCCTTCTCCGCTTCGGCTAGAGCAGTCACAACCTCGGACAGGGCGGTGGTTCGTTCCACAAGCAGGGTGTCCGCAGCATCGCGTTCCCCGAACAGCCGTTCCGTCGCCACACGGCCGTCCTCCTGGAGTTTCTCTACTCTGCCCAATTCCTCAGCGAGGGCCTTATCTTCGGTATCCAACTCACCGAGGCGATCCTCGCCTACACCGGTCTCCCGGGCCAAGTCGCCTAGACGTTCGGCCACTCTTTCGGCCTCAGCCTCCATCCGAGCTAGGCTTACCGAGAGTCGTGATTCCTCGACCCGCGCCGCTTCCCACTCGTCCTGCACACCCACCAAAGCTTCCCGAGCCTGTTCGCGTTCGGACCGAATCGCTCCTTCTTGGCCCAATAAGCCTTCACGGTCCTCCCCAGCGGTTTGCGCCCTTTCCAAAGCGCGTGTACGGGCGGCCTTGGCACCCTCCAACTGTCTCGCAAGCTCGTCCCGGTGTGTATCTACGCGAGCTCGTTGATCTACCTGTGCGGCCATCTCCGCACTGGTCTGTCTCAACTCGTCCTCAGCTCCGAGAAACGTCACTCGAGCAGCGGCCAGAGCGGTTTCCGCGGCCTCCATCGCGGCACCGGCGTCCTCTACCTCTTGCTTCGAAGCAGTGGCCTTTCCGGATGCCTTGCTCAGGGTCTGACGCATCGAATCGACCCGCGCCCGCCGTTCGAGTACGCCCGATGTGCCCGAGGGCCTCCCAATCTTGACGAATCCGCGTGGGTCACTGACTACGCCGCCAAGCGAGAGCGCCGGGCGCACGGGGCTGGTATTGCCCGAATCGTGGGACTCGACCAGGTCGACGGCACCGAGGAGGGCCTCGACCCACGGTGCGCCCTCACCCTTTCCCTTCACAGACTCGAGCAAGGACCCACCGGCAGGCTCCGGCACGCGATCGAGAGGAAGCAGCACCAGGCCCCCCTCCCCCGCCCACTCGTCGGCAAACCATCGAACGATCCGTTCGACGCACTCGCCGTCTCGCACGACAAGAGCCTGAGCGAGCGGGCCCAGGTAGGTCTCGACCGCAGCCGCTACCTCGTCAGAGGCGTCGATGTAGTCCAGAAGGGAGCCCACGACATCCGTATCCCCGAGGCCAAGCACGGCCAACATGGCCGGGTCGACGCCCTCTTGGCGGATGCCAAGTGCCTCCAATGCGGCCACTTCAGCTTCGATACCCTGAATGATCCGAGCGGCGTCCAAGTCCCTGAGCCGAGCATCGTCCAGGGCCTTCCGGCGGCCACCGACGTCCTCCTGCGTTGCCTCTAGACGCTTGCGTACGTCGTCAACGGCCGACTCCAAACCGTCGAAGCGGGTCGTAAACAGATCGCCCTGAGACTCCAACTCGTTGAGCACGCTGGAAGCGTCACTCAACTCAGCCGTGATGCGTTCGATCCGGCGCTCTAGCTCGGCGGCCTGGCCTCGGGCGGCCTCGGCGTCCCCCTCCAACTGAGCACCTCTCCGGACCAGATCGCGCTCACGGTGCTCGGCTTCCTCTGCCAGCGCACGGGCATTATTGAGACGCTCCCTTACCTCTGACGAGATCTCCACCTGTCGATTCGTGTCCTCACGGCCCTGCTCGAGTTTGCCTTCCTGTCCGTCGTGGATCACCTGAAGTTCAGCTGATTCGGTTCGGACGTCGCCAAGGCGCTTAGACCATGCCTCACGATCGGTGCCGATCTGACCTAACCTTCTCTTGGCGTAACCGCGACGTTCTCCCGCTACCGCAAGGTCGCGTTCCCACTCCACGAGCTGGGTTTTCACCTGCTCGAGTGCCGTGGCGGCCTCTATTCTGGCCCGCTCCGCAGTGACCTCTTCGAGCCGCAGGATCTCATACGTCGCCTCAGCTGCCCGAAGCTCGGCCACCATTCCCTGGCCAGTCTTGCGCCCCCCCTCCAACACACCGTCGAGTTCCTTGAGGCGCCCCCTGAGGTCAGCCAGGTCATTGTGGACCACAGAAACCTCGACGGAGAGACGTCGCTCCCTCAGCGACTTGTATCTTTCGGCTTTGCCCTTTTGCCTGGCGAGCGAGCGTACCTTCGTCTCAACCTCGGCAATAACGTCCTCTAGGCGCGTGAGATCGGCGTCGGCGTGCTCCAACCGTCTTAGGGCCGCCTTCCGACGGTCCTTGTACTTGCCGATTCCCGAGGCCTCCTCAAACAGTTGCCTGCGCTCCTCAGCCCGATCCGAGAGAATAGCGTCGATCATGCGCGTTTCGATGACCGAGTAGGCATTCGCCCCAAGACCCGTGTCTCGGCACAGGTCGACCACGTCCTTCAGGCGACAGGTCGAACGGTTGAGGGAATAGTCGCTCCCACCGTCACGATACACGGTGCGCCCGATCTCCACCTCGTCGAACGCCACTGGGAGAGCACCGTCTTCGTTGCTCACCACCATAGTGACGGCACCGCGATTGACCGGCCGTCGGTTCAAAGAACCCTGAAAAATGGCTTCTTCCATCTTTCCGCCACGGATGGCCGACGCTTTCTGCTCACCCAAGACCCAGCGAACGGCATCACTGATGTTCGATTTTCCGCATCCGTTGGGGCCCACGATGGCGGTGATACCTTCGTGGAAATCGATGACCGTGGAATCCGCGAAGGACTTAAATCCGTGAACCCGTAGGGAGCGAAGCTTCATTCGGGAAGCCGGCCACGACGTTGAGTCAAACGCACGTCACTGAGGTCGTTCGTACGCAACAACCGTCCCATAACCACAGCTTGGAACTCATCTACAAAAGCACCTCCGTACACCCGAAGACCGGTCGTCCCGTCCGGATACTCCACCTGCAGCGTGTGTGCCGGTATGGCAAGGACGGCGAGCGATTGGACCCTTCCCGCGGCATCCGCCGGATCTGAATACTCCCCGAAGAAGAAGGAGTATTGCGCCTCTTGTACCATCCACGTAGCAGGATCGAGCCGGTCGAGGACTTCCGCTAGGGGCTCCTTTATCTGGTCTGCCTCAACGGCGCTCAATGCCGGGCCGGCATGCAGAGCATACTGATCGCTGCCGTCTACCTCGATAAGCGTCACAAAGAACAACAAGTCGGGAAGCCGGTCACGGAGGGCGTCAGCCGTGTTGAGCGCCGTCTCCAGCGTGCGCCACGCGTCCACGGCTAGTACATGAGTAATGACTGGCGTCACCGGAGTGGGGCCAGGAAGCTCAATAGGGGTAGGAACAGCAGACCGCACGCGTTCCGGCGGCGTGATCCCCGGAATGTTGATCAAACCGAAGTACGCAGATCCCACTCCTCCGCCACCAACAATCAGAGCCGTAACTCCGCCCACCACGAGTTGGCGGATCCGTGCTCCCCTCTGGCGGCGGCGCTCCAACTCCTCGAGGCCCGACATCTTTCCGGGGCCACTATCCTCCAGGTCGAGGGAAGTCTCTGGTGCGGTTTCCTTGTCCGACAGCCCTGTTCCGACTCCCATGGCCTCAGCGGCCGCGTCCACGGCGATAGAGCCATCGTCGACCGCTCCACCTGCCGGGGTCGTCGGCTCGTCGCCGGATTCGGAAGCACCGTAATCGGGAAAGCTCGGCTCGCGATCACCGAAAGCGGCGTCTGCGTCGGGTGAGTCGATGCTCAAGTCCGACTCGGTCTCTGCTTCGTCTCCTGCATCGGATCTAGGCTCCACCTCAAACTCAGCTTCTTTCTCGTCATCCATATCGGCGACCATATCTGGCTCTGATTCGGGCGGCATAACGACCTGAGGGTCGACCACGTCCGGCGTCTCGTCTGCTGACTCCGACGCCTCCGGGGCATCAGGGCCGATCACTGCGAGTACTCGTTCCGAGGCCGTGCCTCGGACTGCAGGTATGCCAGAAGCGTTACCAGCAACCACCACGACGCCCGCGGCGAGTTCGAGGAGAGCATCGGCTCCAGGCGTGTCGGCCGGCAGGTGCACGAGCAGAAGTGCCCCGGCTTCCTGAAAGCCGTGAATGACTGTCTCCCACTTGGGGTGAGCCATCACTTCGGAGGCGTCAGCCACCGGGGTCCCCGCCGAGGCAAAAAGCACGCCACCGTCGAGGGGCTTGGCGACTCGTTTGACCGAAGCCCCATAAAGCATGACGTCTGAGATCCCTTCACCAATGACGCCATCGATCGATCCGTGCAGCACCGGATCCTCAAGGCTCGCATCTGCCAAGAGGACGCTCCGTCCGGCAACCGCCAGGCCCCGTGCCACTGTCAGACTCGCATCTGCACCCCAACGACGGTCGATCCCTGATGTGACCAAGAGCACCACGCATCCAGCCGTGGACCCATCGGAACCAAGGGAGGAGTCAAGAGCGTCGGGGAGACCGCCGTCGGCTGGATCTATGGACTGCCAAACCGGAGTTTCTGGATTCATCCGTGCACCCTTCGCATGGTGAACATTCCGCGCCGCGACTGGCACGATGCGCCAGAGAAACGGAGATATAGAACACTCCATCTTAACGGCGGCAAAGGTAACCCGACCCCTGTGAGAGATCCACAGGAGGGGCGCTTACTGCGTGCCCTAGTGCGCATAGGATCCCACCCGAGGCTCGAGGGCGGGTGCGGCATTAAGAGCTGTAGCGAGGAGTTCCCCCATGACGACCGCCGCTTCAGGTGTCTGATAGGCCCCGGCATACACCCTGTAAGAGGGGGCCTGTGAGCCCTCTACTTCAAGTACGTACGGCCCAACGCCAGCAGTCCGTACCTCGGACACGCGAGTAGCGGCAGCTTCCGTCGACTCGAACTCTCCGAAGAAAAACGCCAAGGGCGTCTCTCGGACGATCCAGCGGAGCCCATCGTCCCCTCTCAGTGTCTCCGCCAGAGACGCTCTTAGGCGTTCGGCACCCGCCACATCTTCAGCCGGCCCGGCCAACAGGCGATAGTAGGCCCTGCCGGACACTCGCACGGGAGCTACAATGAAGAGCAAATCAGGACGCCGTTGAGCCATGGCTAGAGCCTCTTGTGTCGCGGCCGCTTCAGTCTCGTAGGCGGCGAGCGCCAGAGAGTACCCCTGCCGCGGTCCCGTAGAGACTGGCGCAGCGGCTTGGGATGCCGCCTCAGGCACCGAAATCTGCGCCGGAACAACTGTGCCGGAAGGCTCACTCAATGGGTTCGTGGGCTCCCGGGCCGTATACAAGACCTGCCATGTCGCCAACGAGCCGAGTCCAACGAGCGCACCGATCAACGCGGGCCGCCACGGAAGCGGCTGTTTCTCCGGCTTCGTCGCTTCCGCCGCGACAGGGCTCCCTTCCCTGCCGAACGTCTGCACCTCCGGCAGGGGTGAGAAGCCGAAATCGTCCTCGACCGGCGGAAACTCTCCGGCTGGCGGCGACTGCCCCGGAGGGGTCGAAGCAGCGGGAGAGGACTCATCAGGCGGCAAGGAAGCAACCGGCGGCGAATCGATAGCCGGCGACGCCGGGACTTCGAACTCCTCTTCCGGAGTCTCTGGCTCGTCTCCAAGCGCCTCGACCAGACCCACTACATCATCCAGCGCGAACGACTGTGCCACCCATTCGGCCTCGGTGGGGTCTCCCGCTAGCAGAAGCGTGGCGACACTCCGCGCCACCAAAGCGTCTACGCCTGGCAGGTCCGCCGGCACATAGAAGATGATGACGGCATCGGTGCGTTCGATTTCGTCCACGAAGTCGGACCACCCGTCACTGAGAGTGACCTGTGTTGGATCTGTAGCGCCGTCGCCAACGGCAACGAATTGAAAACCTACCGTCCCGGCCTGTTGGGCAACGGCGGACATGGAGGCCCCGCGCAGGATCAGGTCGACGATACCGACTGCATTAGGGAGCCCGAGAGCCTGGTGAAGCACCGGGGCGTTGAGCGACAAGTCGAACAACACGACTCGGTGACCCTGTTCGGCCCAAGCACGCGCGATCGCCGTCGCCGCGGAAGGACTCCAGGACGATTGGGTGACGTCCGGGGCGACTATGAGGGTGACGACACCTCCCCCGGCGCCTGAGAGAACTGCGCCGGGTGCCACGATCTCCGGCAAATTGCCGGAGTCGGGGTCGAACGGGTGTAGGCGCGAGTGGCCCCGATCCAACTGGCCCTACGCTCCTGGCAAGCGTTGGATTACTGCCTCCATCGGTACGTCTGCCGTGCAACTCATCTGTCTTGTCACCACAACCTACATGTCCACTGGGAGGGTTGTAAACAGGCTAGCCCATCCGGCTCGACTGCACGCTCAGTCACTCAAATCCGAACCGGGGTGCGTCACCCCAGAGAACCTCAAGTTGATAGAACTCTCGGGCACCAGGATGGAAGACGTGGACCACGAAGTCGATATAGTCGACCAACACCCAACGTCCCCCTTCAAGACCCTCTATGTGTGCGGGTCGAACGTCCTGTTCCTTCAGCGCCCCGATGATATGATTACCGATCGCCTTTACCTGCACATCGGACTGCCCTGTCGCGAGTACGAAGTAGTCTGTGGCGCTGGAAATGCCTCTCAGGTCAAGCACCACCACCTCAGCGGCCTTGAGTTCCAGAGCAAGCTCCGCAGCTCGCCTTACCTCTTGGCCGATTTCGGACATGTCTTCGCGCGACTGCTCTCCCATACTGTCGTCAAGTAGGCGGAGACCTACTCTTCTCCTCTTTCGACCTGCACGGAGACCGCGACGTCGACCTGACTATGAAGTCGAACGGCAACGCTGAAGGTGCCCAGAGTCTTGAGGGGCTCTTCGAGCGCCACGGTACGTCGGTCCACCTCGAAATCCAATCCAGCCTGGTTCAACTGGTCCGCGACGTCCGCATTCGTAACCGAACCGAACAGCTTCCCGTCCTCGCCGGCCCTGACGTGGAACACGAGCAATTTGCCTTCGATCTGAGAGGCACGACGGCGCGCTTCGAGGTAGTCATGTTTGGCCTTCTCCTCAGCGCGAGCATGCTCGTCCTCCAAGCGCTTCAGGTTGGCGTCACTAGCCTTGAAGGCCAGCCCCTGGGGGATTAGGTAGTTGCGTGCATGCCCGGGCTTAACGTCGATGATGTCGCCCTGATTCCCGAGCGTTTCCACCGTTTTCCTCAGAATGAGCTTCATGAACCGCCTCCGTCTACGAGTCAGTGGCGCCGGACCCCGGAACCTCGGCCTTCGCTCGCAGATCGAGCCAAGTATCGCCGACGCCGATGATCAACGCCCCCATGATCAGTACAGGCGCTAGGACCAACATCCCGAGCGCCACCGCCAAAAAACCGAACAGTGAAATGCCACCGTTAAAGAACAAGACAACTGCAACACCGCGGATGGCATAAAGCCCTCCCATGAACACGACCGTATTCGTTCCCGCCCGTGTCCAAGCATCACCAAGTCCGAGCACAATCAAGGCTATTCCGACAAGCAAGAACCACACGCAGTGGTCGTTGAAACGAAAGTCCTTTAGTGGACCGAGCCCTTGGTCGCTCCAAGTCGAAAGTCTTACATAGCCCCACCAAGCCACCCCCAGTCCTGCCAGCGACGACAAGCCCAACAACGCGGGGAACAACCGTCCCTGCTGAGCCGCCGTCTCAAAGGCGGTGTTGACCACGGCCGCCGGAATCTCCGACTCCGGCCTCCAAGCAGCCACCAAGTTCATGGCGAGACTCACACTCTTCATAATACCATCGGTTACGAACCAATCGACCTTGGACCATGAGCCCGGCTGTAAGGCCAGCAGCAACGATACAAGACCGAAGGTGCCGCCGACGGCGCCGAGAGCCCTCGGAAAGAACCGACTCTCTGGCCACCGCAGGGTCAGCACAACGAACCACCCGGCCAGAATGACCGTCCATCCGCGCTCGAGGTACCAAACGCCACCCCTCGCTGCAGCGCCCAACGTGACTATGACCGCCAATACGGACGCCATGACGGTCGGGAATCGTCGTGCACCAAGAAACGTCGCGAACACCAGGAACGGTACGGCCACCAAGACACCCGAGCTGACAACGGCCAAGCCCAGCGTGAGTACAAGTAGCGCAGCCGCACGCAGCCAGGTGCGCTCCGGCCGCGGGTCGATATCCAAGGGTTCGTACTCCGCCGTTGTCTCTAAACCTCGTGATCCCGCAAATAGGGAATCAACGAAAGATAACGAGCCCGCTTAATCGCTCGTCCCAGCGCCCGCTGGAAACGGGCCGTAACCTTGGTCGTCCGTTTGGGCAGAATCTTGCCCTGCTCCGTCATGAACTGAGAGAGCGTCGAGACGTCCTTGTAGTTCAGGAGTTCGATGACAGGACCCTCCATGCGCCGGCGCCGTCCGCGACCGCCCGAGAACTCGGGCGGACCCTGTCGCCTGGGCGAGTCATCGGCTCTCTCTGCGTCGTCCTCTTCGGGCCCGGCCCCGGGCCCGGGGCGGACGTCGTCGTCGTCGTCGTCGCGAGCGCGCACCGGACGTTCTCCGAGAATGGATCGTCCCGTGGAAGGCTCGCCCTCATTGAGAACCACAAGATGTCGCATCAGGTCGGTATCGAGCTTGAGAATTCGATCGAATTCCGGAAGTCCTTCAGATCCAGCCCTGATATGGGCTACCGCGTAATAGCCAGCCTTCTGCTTCAGGATCGGATAGGCCATCTGCCGGACACCCCAGTGGTCGACGGCGATAACCTCTCCGTCAGCGCCGGCAATCAAGGGGTGGACCTTCTCCAACTTCGCGTTGACCGTATCTTCGTCGAGCGTTGCGTCGAAAATGTAGACGATCTCGTACAGTCGCATAGTATTTCTCCCACGGTCCGTGTGTGCGACGGGCCCCGCCACAAAGGCGGAGCGGGATGAGCCAGTTAATATAGGCCATGCACGGGCAATTTGTACCCCTTCACCGCGGCCCGCTCGATCCCGGTCCTACTACTGGCCGAGATGGTCGTGCAAAGCACATATCAGGTCGGGATACCGACCAAACGCCCAGCGGGCTTCCTCGACGTCGAGCCTCTCACGATTCGTGTGTGCGTAGCGCTCTTCTCCTGGAGCGAACCCCACGGTGGGGATGTCGAAGACACCGCGGGTCCAACCACCGTCTGTGGCGAATGTCCACGGGCGAACGGCAGCGGGTCCATCCGCCTCGCGTCGTCCCACCGCAGCAGCCGCTGCACGGACGAGTGAGTCTTCTGGATCCATCAAGAAGCCGGGCGTAAAGAGGTTGCGCTCGTTCATTACGCCTGTGAAAGCTGACTGTCGCTCCTGTGCCATAGCCACGGTGATCCCGAATCCATCAGGAAGGTCACCAACGTGACGACTCACCGCCTCGCGGACCTGGGACGTCATGGCGTCGGCGTCCGTTCCAGGTAGGACCCGCCAATCCAAGACCACCGTGACTCGGTCGGGGATCACGTTGCGGCTCTCGGGGAGGACATCGATACCGGTCGCCACCAAGCTCGCTGCCCCTAGCAACGCGTCCACGGATGGGCCGGCGGCCAGTTCCAGGATCGCCGCCAGCACATCGGGAACTAAGTCGAGCGCGTTGTGCGCCCGATCCGGGGCGGAAGCATGCCCGGCAAAACCTTGGAGCACGACCTCCACTTCGCCACGCCCGCGGTGCCCGATGCAGATGTCACCATGCGTGGACTCGCCGATCACGACGGCGCCGGGCCGAACGGTTCCTGATTCGAGCAGGTGCTTCATACCGAGGCCACCTCGTTCCTCGAACACGGTGTGCGCCACGATCACGTCACCGGCGGCCCGCCCGGCTAGTGCCGCTGCAGCGTAGGTCTGCAGGGCGAGCGGACCCTTGATGTCCATCGCGCCTCGACCGTGCAGGAACCCGTCCGCGACCTCCGCTCCGAACGGCGGGTGCTCCCACTCGGCGTGATCGCCTTCGGCAACCACATCCGTATGACAGTTCAACAACACGGGAGGTGCGGTTCCCTGGCCGGGTACCACCCCAACGACATTCCCGACCTCGTCCACACGCACGTCTCGCAGCCCGAGCATCTCCATTTCCCTTCGAACCCGCTCAACGACAGCCCCCTCCTGCCCGGAGGGAGATGGAATGCGAATCAGGTCCTGGGCGAACGCCAAAGCGTTCTCGAAAGTCGGGTCCTTCGTCGGGTTCCTAGTCATAAGCAATAAGGGCCGGCCGCTATGCGGCCGGCCCCCTCAATCGAACAGCTGAGCGACCCTACCCGAAAAGGCGGGCAACCCAGCCGATGAGACCAGAAAGTTGTCCATCCACGTCGATCTCATGCACACGTACGAACCACGGTGCGAGTACCAACGAGACGACGCTCATCAGCTTGATCAGAATGTTGAGAGACGGTCCCGAGGTGTCCTTGAACGGATCTCCGACCGTATCACCGACAACGGCCGCCTTGTGGGGCTCCGAGCCTTTACCCCCGTGGGCGCCGCCCTCAATCAGTTTCTTGGCGTTGTCCCAGGCACCTCCGGCATTGGCCATGAAGAGAGCCATTAGCACGCCTGTGACCGTTGCGCCTGCGAGAAAACCTCCCAGAGCCTCGACACCGAGGAAGTACCCGACCAGAACCGGTGAGACGATGGCGGTTATGCCCGGAAGAATCATCTCTCGGAGCGCCGCATCGGTGGAAATAGCCACACAACGGGCCGAATCCGGCTTCACGGTCCCGTCCATGATTCCGGGGTTCTCACGGAACTGGCGTCGTACTTCCTCCACCATACCCTGAGCTGCCTTCCCCACGGCCGTCATCGTGAGTGCGGCGATGAAGAACGGGAGCATACCACCGATGAAGAGTCCGATCACAACGATCGGATTCACCAGATCGATTCCGGTTTCGGCCAACCCGACCTTGGAAGCGTATGCCGAAAAGAGCGCCAGCGCGGTGAGTGCGGCTGACCCGATGGCAAAGCCTTTTCCCTGTGCGGCCGTCGTGTTGCCGATGGCATCCAGAGAATCGGTAATGGCCCGGGTCTCCTCTCCCAAACCGCTCATCTCGCTGATGCCACCCGCATTGTCCGCAATCGGCCCGTAGGCGTCCACCGACATCGTTACACCAACCGTTGCCAGCATGCCTACCGCAGCGATCCCGATGCCGTAGAGGCCGGCCGACGAGAAGGAAGCGTAGATCGCAACGCAGATCAGCAACATCGGAATGGCGGTCGATTCCATCCCCACCGCCAGCCCGGTGATCAGATTGGTTGCGGCGCCGGTTTTGCTGGCCTCCGCGATCTTCCGGACCGGCCGCGACGACGTGTAGTATTCGGTCACCAGACCAATGGCTATACCCACCGCTGTACCGGCCACGATGGCGTACCAAGGACCGAGGGCCGCATACGTCCGTCCGCCCTCAATCATCTGAAGATCCATCGCTCGAACCACGAAGAACATCACCAAGATGAAGAGGCCTGCGGCGATGAACGTCACATTACGCAGAGCCGCCGCTGGGTCGGTCCGCTCCAGAACCTTCATCATCCCTACGCCCACGAGCGAAGCCACCAGACCCACCATGATGGTCACGATGGGCAGCGCTATCGCGTTCCCGACGTTCCCGGCAAGCGCCGCCGAGCTGGCTGCGATAGCGATCGTGGCGATCACCGAACCCACGTAGGACTCGAAGATGTCCGCGCCCATACCCGCGACGTCGCCGACATTGTCACCCACGTTGTCGGCGATGGTCGCCGGATTCCTGGGGTCGTCCTCGGGAATGCCGGCCTCGACCTTACCCACCAGGTCCGCACCTACGTCGGCGGCCTTGGTGTAGATGCCTCCGCCCACCCGGGCGAAGAGCGCGATCGAACTCGCTCCCATTGCAAAGCCGGAAATGACCTCGGCGAACCGCAGCTGCTCTGCCGCGCCGATCGCCGACGCCCCGAACACCCAGTACAAGCCGCCGATACCTGCCAGCCCGAGCGCCGCCACGGAGAGTCCCATGACCGCGCCGCCGAAGAACGCGACACGCAAGGCTTTGCCCTGACCCTCTTGATTAGCGGCGGCCGAGGTGCGGACGTTGGCTCTAGTCGCAGCGGTCATGCCGAAGTACCCAGCCATTACCGAACAGAGGGCACCCACCAAATAGGCCACCGCTGTCTGGCCGGAGACCGCGAAGGCGAGCAGTCCGGCCACGACGATCACGAAGACCGACAGCATGGAATACTCTCGACGCAGAAAGGCCATGGCTCCTTCATAGATCTGGTCAGCCAGATCTTGCATCTCCTCACTGCCTGCGGACTGCCCCTTCATATAACGATAGATGATCCCGGCCACGCCGAGCGCCAAGAGGCCAAGCGCCCAAGACCAGCTTGCAAACGTCACGAATTGGCTCATCAGGTTCCCCGTGTGGGCATTGTTGTTAACAGCGTCACTGCGGACGGCACCCTTGTGGCGCGTGTCACTGGTTGAACTCGTTCATCGCCTCTTCCGTACCCTCCCTCATCCAGGTTTCGACTGCCCGGGTGAGGTTGGGAAGAAGCCCAACGACTACATCCTCGTCTTCACCGTTCATGGATGACAGCACCCAATCGGAAAGATCGATATTTCCGGGCGCTTGTCCTACCCCCACTCGGAGCCGAGCGTACTCATCGGTACCGAGGGCACCGGTAACCGACTTGAGACCATTGTGCCCGCCGGCGCCACCGCGTGGCCGGAAGCGCACTCGCCCCACGTCGAGGGTCGCATCGTCCGACACCACCAGCAGGTCCTCGGTGATATCGAAATCGGGGATCATGGCGAGACTGATGAGAGCCGTCCCGCTCTTGTTCATAAACGTGGTAGGCTTGAGTAGTCGCGCTCGGTTATCACCCACGTGACCATCCACCTGTAGACCTCGACCCTTCTTCTCGAACGACTCGAACCCCCAGTCGTACGCCAGTCGATCCAAGACCCACCAACCCGCGTTGTGCCGAGTATCGTCGTACTCGGGCCCGGGGTTGCCGAGCCCGACGATCACCTTCACGACACCAGCCCCGACTGAAATGATCAGCCGTCGGAATCCTCGTCTCTGGCGGCCGGAGCGTCTCCCTCGGCACCCTCTTCCACTTCGCCCTCTGCCAACTCGAGATCCTCTTCCTCTTCGACGACCTCTTCCTTCGGCAAATACACCGCGCAGAGCGTGCGCACTGGGTCGGTCAGGAGTTCCACCTCGTCTTCCATCTGGAGATCGCGGGCGTGGATCGAATCGCCAATATCCAGTGTCGAAACGTCCACTTCGATGCTCTCGGGGAACTTAGACGGTATGCTTTTGACCCTGAGCTCGTGAAGGATGACCTCTAGGACTCCGCCGAACTTCACGCCCTCCGGGGTCCCGGAGTAGTTGATCGGAACATCGACCTCCATGGCCACACCCCGCTGGATGCAGTAGAAATCGACATGGACCAGATCCGGCCGGAAAGGGTGCATTTGGATCTCGCGCACCAGCGTCTCCAAGGCCTCGTCGTCGTCATCGACCTGAACGTTGATGATGGTGTTTTCAACCGAGATGGAGTGGAATAGCTGAAGGGCCTCCCTGGCATCCACCGTCAGTGCGATCGGCTCCTGATCCTTGCCGTAGATCACGGCCGGTATCTGCCCGGTCGCTCGAATCTTGCGAGCCGCGCCCTTACCCGTTTCGGTGCGTCGCTTTGCCAAAAGCCCCGTATTAGCAATCATCTTATTGTTCCCATGCGGTTATGGTTCCGTCGCCGACCCGGTACCGGTCTCGGCTAGATATCGGTCACCACTTCGAACAGCGAGGTTACCGATTCATTGTTGTGAACGCAGGCGATGGCCTGTGCGAACAAACTGGCCACCGAAAGTATCTTGAGGCCGTCGAACCGACGATCCTCGGGTACGTGGATCGTGTTGGTCACGACGAACTCTTCAAGCGGTGCGGCGGCAAGCTTCTCCACGGCGCTTCCCGAGAGCACGGCATGTGTAGCCGCGGCGTAGACTTGGCGGGCACCTCTATCGCGGAGAGCCTGTACGGCGTTCGCCAAGGTCCCACCTGTATCGACCATGTCGTCCACGAGCAGACAGGTCTTACCGTCCACCTCACCAACCACGTTCAGCACTTCGGCTTCGTTAGCCGCGGGCCGCCGTTTGTCGATGATGGCGAACGTGCCGCCGAGCCGTTTCGCAAAGCCTCGCGCCATTTTCGCAGAGCCAACGTCGGGCGCCACCACCACAAGGTCGGCCAGGTTTTTCTCTAGGAAGTACTGGATCAGAACTGGTGCCGCGTACAGGTGGTCCACCGGGATATCGAAGAACCCTTGAATCTGGTGCTGATGAAAATCCATTCCGATCATTCTGTCGGCACCGGCAGCCACCATGAGATTCGCCACCAACTTCGCACCGATGGCCACCCGCGGCTGGTCCTTGCGGTCCTGACGACCATATCCGAAGTACGGTACCACAGCCGTGACCCTGGCTGCAGAGGCGCGTGACGCGGCGTCAATCAGCAAAAGCAGCTCCATGATACTGTCTGCAGGAGCCACCGTCGGCTGGATAATGAACACGTCTCGGCCGCGGGCATTTCGTTCGATTCGAACGAAGATTTCCCCATCGGAGAAATTACGAATCGTCGCCGATTCGGGGTCCTCTCTCAGGATCTGTCCGATTTCGGCTCCCAGCGGGCGATTGGCCCTCCCGGACAGCACGAGGAGCGGCCCTCTACTAAATGTGTTGTCCATTAACCTCAGACCGGTGTGGCGCCACGTGGCAACAGCCTAACACATTAGATCTTCCGCTAGGGGTCGTCAACGTCAAATCCCTTGTGACTGGGGGACTTCGGAGGTCTAACGAGAGATCTCCAAGGTCCGCGTGCCGACTAGGGGCTCCCTGCCTTGAATTCCGACCTCCAGACGAAGCACATATTCGCCGGGATTGAGGTCGGGGAGATCCATGTTCACGGCGCGAAACCAGTTGCCCGGCTTGGCCGGCCCTGGCTCGCTCCAACCGATTCGGACCGGTTCCTTTCCACCACCGACATCGAACCAACGGCCGATCGTGCTGAGCAACCCGCCGCCGTCCCGTGTGAGACTGAGCTCGAAGTCCACCAGTTCCGAGCGCTGGCCCAGCCCGAAGACCTCCCACCCGACAGCAATTTGGCGGACGCCGACCAGCTCTAGAGACGTCATCATCAGTGGCAACACTCCATCGAGGTCCTGGGGAAGGCTGTCCGTACCTCGGAGGACCACGAGACTGGAGAGCGTGGCCAGGTCCGGCACGATCGTATCGGTCGTGATGCCCTCCCGCACTCGACCGGCCCGACCACGTGCGGGTGCCCAGGCTTCCAAGCTCATGAGGTAGTCACCCGCTACGGCCGCGAGAGACAATGCCCCCTCTGGTGCTCCGGAGAGCCGCACCGATTGGGTCTGATTGTCTCGATCGACTAGGAACAAGCCGATCTGATCGGGCTCATTGAGCAAGGCGGGATGTGACCAGGGCGGGATGGCCGTCGGGGCGGAGGGCAGACTCGAAGCCGACGACAAACCCACCGCCTCAGCTTTAGGAAGTTTCGTAGCGGCAACCACGACGATGGAGTCGCCACGGTGGAAGACTGCTATCTGTCCGACTCCTGGATCCAGAGTCGGGGCATAGGGCGCGAGATATGCGCTCCGGGGTCGGTAGTCAGGAAGCCATGATGCCCGCGAGGACTCCCAAGGGCGCTCCAGAACGAGCCCTGACGGGACGAAGCGACGGGTCCCGGGAAGATCGTGTCCGACGGTCGAGGCGTCTTGCGATAGGGCCCCGGCGCTCGGCCGTCGCCGTTCCCATCCTCGGTCCCACCCGTAGCGCACGGTGAGTTCCTCAAGATCACTCCCCCACCCGAGCCCGCGTGGGTTGCCGGCTCCATCACTGATGTGGGAAAACGTCCAGCGGGAAAAATGCTCGGTTCGCCGGTCATTCCCAGGCATCAGATACAACGGGTCGGCCAAGAGCCAAAACCTCTCATGCAGCGCAGCCCGTCGTGGACCACCACTCTCGCCTTCCTGCATCACCGCCCTGGCCCTTCCGTCGAGCAGGACCTCGGGATGACGCCATCGCGCAGCCTCCGTTGAATCCATGGCGGCCAGTCCACGCGAAAAGGCCAACTCCGCAGTCTCGTACTGCCCATCGCCATGCAACGCGAACCCGAGTAAGACCTCGCACCACCAAGACGACACCAGACCACACTCCTCTACCAGCTCCGCAGCTTCACCCCATCGACCCGCTTCGGAGAGGTAGAAAACTCTCTGGCCCAATATCCAACGGTCGCCGGGAATGGTGGCCGACGCGCTGGACAGTGCGACCAGGAGTTCCTCGCGCAGTCGAGAAACCTCAGGTGGATCTGGGATCAGATCACCACTGTCGGCCTCACCGGCGAACCACTGGCAAAATCGCCCCACACGATTGTCGCAGGCATACCCGCCTTCGCCGCGGGTCCACGGCAGGTTACGGCGTCGCTGGCGCTCGAAGTGGGCCTGCGCGGTACGGGCGCCTCTCAGTACATCCGTCGAATCCGGAGATTGAGCCACGGGCCCTTGAAGGAGTGTCCGTGCATCATTCGGCTCGGCGAGCATGCCCGTCCCCTGCGTTGGCACTAGGGCCAACCCTGAGAACACGAGCAGAGAAAACCGAATCATACACCCGTTCATGCGTCGTATCGGTCCCTCTTTGGAAGAGACGAAGTGCCAACCGACAGCACCCGAGCGAGCAGAGAGGAGGACAAAGTTGGCCCGGATGGATTCGAACCATCACCGCCGGTGCCAAAGACCGGTGTCCTGCCATTAGACGACGGGCCACAAATATCGATGTATTGCCTGCCGCACGACTGCACGGCGTGAGACAGGTGCACAATCCTACCCGAGGGCACTCCTCGGTTCAACCCGTGGCGAACCGGCGGGCTAGAGCGTCGATGTCGGGACCGGTTGGTCGGCAAGTGTGCCGGTGACGACGAATCTCACATCCGGCCACTTCGAGGATAGAGAGTCACGAGCCGCTCGGGCGTCATCAACTACCTCAAAGAGGGCGAACAACGCCGCACCGCTCCCCGAGAGCCGTGCCGTCAGGGCGCCCCCACTCTCCATGGCGCCCCGAAGAGCGCCCAATTCAGGGTGAGCCGAAAAAACCGTAGTCTCGAACTCGTTTACCGCAATGGCGGCTACCCCATCCCATCTCTCGAATGCGGCGGGCTCCATCATACCGGGCATACGATCCGTCGGAACCGGTAGTTGGCTGTAGGCGTCTCGCGTTGACACCTTTACCGAAGGCAGCGCCAGTAAGACCGGAAGATCGGCTGCCCCGGAGAGCCCCAAGAGCCGATCACCCCTCCCCCAGGCCAAGGCTCTTCCAAGGCCGGAGGCAAAGAACGGCACGTCGGCCCCGATGTCTCTCGCCAACCCGAGCAACTCTGAGGCTTGCAAGGGTTTCCCGTGAAGAACATTGAGCGCACGAAGCGTCGCACCCGCGTCCGACGAGCCACCGCCAAGGCCCGCGCCCGTCGGAATATGCTTTGTCAGCGTAATGTGGACCCCGGTGGAGGCTGAAGTAGCGTCTAGGAAGCTCTGCGCGGCGACATATGCGAGATTGGATTCGTCGGGACCGACATCCGCACCGGTTACCCCGATCGACACGCCGCACTCTGCGCGGTCCACACTGATTTCGTCGCAGAGATCGACGGCGGTAAAGAGTGTCTCGATCTGGTGGTACCCGGAGGCTTCTCGGGCGAGCACCCGCAGGAACAGGTTGATCTTGGCCGGAGCACGCACTGACACGCTGGCCAGATCAGTCACCGTGCGACGCCTCGGCGTCATCGGCCGGGTCTATCACTCCGTCCGCTCCTGCCTCGGGCGCCCGGTCTCCCGCAAATTCGGCCCCACCCATATTCAGGTCACCCACCGACAATCCCATACGCCACGCGTAGTAGAAGCCAATGATGGTGACGGGGAAGAACCCTCCCAGGTGATACCCGAAGGCGAAAGCCAACGTGGCCGGAGCGGCCACCCCGTACACAGTGTTGAGCGCCAGATCGACACCATACTGGAAGGTCCCGAAGAAGCCCGGAGAGGCCGGGACAGCCACAGCAAACCCCACCAAGGCAGCCGTGAACAGAGCGGCGTCAAACCCCAGATCGATACCGAACGCCTTCATACCCAGCCAGAAGGACCAACCGTGCCAGATCCAAAAGCCGTAGCTCCACACGATCGCTTCGGTAAGCAGCCGAGGATGCCTGAGCACCTTCAAGGCGTGAAGGAACGACTCCAGCGCTCCGACCAATTTCTCACCCCACGACCCCGCAAATCGCCTACCGATACGCTCGGCCACGCGAATGAGAGGCTTCGGAAACATCAGGAGCGTGAAGAGTACGACAAGAAAGATCGCGAGCACTACGAACGTGCCTTTGATCAGTAGGCCGCCCGCTCCACCCAGAAAACCCTCGGCTCCCGGAAACGAGGGCAAGACCATCGGCACCAAGAACAACGTACCGAGCACCAGCGAGTCCAAGAACCGCTCAACGACAAGACTGCCGAACGCTGCAGAGACCGTAACTGGCTCGGCCCGGCTCAACGCATAGGGTCTGGCCAACTCCCCCAAGCGAGCGGGAAAGACATTGTTTGCCGCAAACCCGATGCAGATGGCGGAGAACCGAGAGCGGATCTTGGTATCGGGACTCACAGTCTGAAGCAGGATGTTCCAGCGAAGCGCCCGGATGAAATACCCGAACGTTCCCACGACCATTGACGCCAAGAAATACCACGGGTTGGCCTGCGAAATCTGCGCCACGATTTCGCCCGGATCCTCGCCGCGAAGGACCCACCAAATGAAAAAGGCGCTTACGCCGACTCCGAGAATTGCCTTCCAGTTGATCCTCAAGCGCCGGACACCCCACGCCGGGCAGCCCCAATCAAGTCGCCCATCTCCCGCACTGCTCGCTCCATACCCACGAAAACGGCGCGTGAGATGATAGAGTGACCGATGTTCAATTCCTCAATCACCTCAATGGCCGCCACCGGTGTGACGTTTTCGTACGTCAGCCCATGCCCCGCGTGAACGGCGAGACCTAGGCTCTCCGCCAACACCGCCGCCTGCTCCAGCCGCGTCAGTTGAGCCTCCCCAACACCGCGATTCCAGGCGTGGGCATATTCACCGGTGTGCAGTTCCACCGCATCGACGCCCAAGTCGGCCGATATACGCACCACATCCTCGTCAGGGTCGACGAACAAGGCGGTACGGATGCCGGCCGCGGACAATCGTTCAATCGCCGCACCGGTGGACGCCCGGGCCGCATCGTCCGCAAGCGCCAGTCCACCCTCGGTGGTTACTTCCTCTCTCTTCTCCGGCACCAGCGTCGCCTGCATCGGGCGTAACTCACAAGCAATGTCGAGGACGTCAGCAGTGGCCGCGAGTTCAAGGTTGATGCCCGTTCGAGCCGTTTCCATGAGGAGCCGGACGTCTCTGTCGTTTACGTGACGACGATCTTCTCTGAGATGCACGGTAATCCCGTGGGCACCGGCCAACTCGACGAGCACGGCGGCACGAACCGGATCCGGCTCATCAGTACGCCGCGCCTCTCGAACGGTCGCGACATGATCAATGTTGACGTAAAACCTCATTGCTCGACCTCGAATAGTTTCCAGACGGAGTGCATGGTTTCCTCATCGATGTCCTCAGGCCCGAGGAGCTTGAGCAACTCCCGCCCAAGCACTTGATAGACCTCCCGCGATCGCGCGTCTAAACTCCGAAGATGAAGACTCAGGGTCTCGACTTCCCCCCTCGTAACCGGACCCACAAGGGCGTGTTCAAAGCCCATTTCCTCAATATTGTCGATCGTGCCGCGAGCCAACGCTAGAAGCGCGGCCATCGCTTCGTCTCCAGGCACCCCCGCAGAGCCGAGTAGCCGATACACAGCAGCTAGGACGACTGCAAGATAGTTCGATCCCAATACGGCCGCTGCGTGTTGGGTCGGGCGATAGCGGGCAGGTACCGCGAGCGCCCTACAGCCGAGAGCGCCCAACAGCCGGTACGCGACCTGGAGTGCCGGCGGCTCTCCAGCCACCGCGATCGAGGACCCCGCAAGCCTATCTGCACCGGTCACCGGGTGCGCGACAGTCTGCAGTGGATAGAACGATCCCACGTGATATCCCACTTCATGAAGCGAGAGCAGCGCGTCCGTGCTCAAGGCGCCGGACATATGGAAGGCCGCGCACCGCTCAGGCGCATCACCCTGCCTGGCGAGACCTCCTGCAATCTCACGGATCACATCGTCCGGAACCGCCAGAAAGATCGCCGTCGTACCTTCTCTCGGCCGCTCCAACCCGAACACGTACCGGGCGACACCCTGATTGAAGAGCGGATGGGAAGGAGGTTCGGGACGGCGGCCTTGGTACACGAGGCTCTCCACCGCGTCTGCTTGCCAAAGGGCAGACCCAAGCGCAAGGCCGAGCTTTCCGGGTCCTACGATCACAAGGCGTTCGCTCACGCCGGGGGGCCGTGTTCTCGGACTAGCTCGAGCCCCGAGATTCGTGACAGGCGACCCCACGCCGGTGGCGCCACGCGAATAGCCAGTTCGAGCATGGTTCCGTCATGGGACTGCGTTAGCACCTCACCTTCTCGGTATAACAGGGCGAGGGTCTCGCCGTCCTGAGCAGGAACCCGCACCGTGAGATGCTGAAGCCCTCCGCGAATCCGAGCCTTCAGGACCGACTTGAGGCCATCCAGAGTCCCGGTGTCCAACGCCGACACAAACACGGCAGGGGTCGACTCCAAAGCTCGAGTCCGTTGTGCCAGTGCAGCCTCTTCGCCATGGCTCAGGCGATCGATCTTATTGAACGCCAACACCTGAGGTCGCTCAGTCAGTTCGAGCGTCTCGAGCACCTCCTCTACTACTTCCTTCTGTTCCTCCCAATCCGGATGGGACGCGTCGATCACGTGAAGGAGCAGGTCGGCTTCGTGGGCTTCCTCGAGCGTCGACCGAAAAGACGCCACCAAGTGGTGCGGAAGCTTTCGAATAAACCCCACTGTATCGGTTACCAGCACCTCGAATCCACCTCCGAGTGGCACCGAGCGCGTTGCGGAGTCCAGGGTCGCGAAGAGTCGATCCTCCACGAAGAGGTCCGACCCCGAGAGGGCGCGAAGAAGCGAGGACTTCCCGGCATTCGTGTAGCCCACCAGCGACACTCGAAAACTCCCCTCCCTCGATCGTCGTTGAATTTCTCGGGCTTGAGCGACCCCAACCAACTTCTTGCGGAGGTCCCCAATACGTCGGCCGATCAATCGGCGGTCCGACTCGAGCTGGGTCTCACCTGGTCCGCGGAGGCCAACTCCACCGCGGATTCGGGAAAGGTGGGTCCACATTCTCTTCAGGCGTGGAAGCAAGTACTGAAGCTGAGCCAACTCGACCTGCATCTTGGACTCGCTGGTTCTCGCTCTGGTGGCGAAAATGTCGAGGATGAGTTCCGAGCGATCCATGACCCTGACCCCCACTCGGTCCTCAAGTGCTTTGCCCTGCGCCGGGGATAGTTCTTCATCGAAGATGACGAGATCGGCCGACTCGGCTTCCACTCGCTCGCGCAATTCATCGACCTTTCCTTGGCCTATATAGAACCGCGGGTGAGGGGCGTCGATCCATTGGCGGACGACGTCGACGACTTCCCCCCCGGCTGTATCTGTGAGGCGCGTCAACTCCTCGAGATGCTCCAAGACAATCCGTTCGTCGAGAGTCTTGAGTGGGGCTCCCACCAGCACGGTCCTATCAACCGGCGTCTGGTTGTCTATCAACTGGGTGGGAATGATGACTCCTCATTGTCGGCCTCTGACCGACGGGCCTGGTTCTTACTCTCGGACCAACGCTCGAGTCGCGCCTTGATACTCTCCTCGAATCCCGCCGATCCCGGCCTATAGAACGACTGGCCTGCCACGCCGTCTGGAAGGTACTCCTGAGACGCCACGCCACCCGACTCATCCGGATCATACCGATACCCCTCTCCATAGCCGAGGTCCTTCATTAGTTCGGTAGGAGCATTTCGAATCTGGAGTGGTACAGGCGCGGACGGTGTTTGCTTGGCGCTCTGCCGCGCAGCCTTCCACGCAACGTACGTCCGATTCGACTTGGGAGCCGTTGCCAGGTATACCGTGGCCTCCGCCAAGGCCAGTTCCCCCTCGGGAGCTCCGAGGAAACGGTACGCATCACGAGCGGCGATCGTGATGGCTAGCGCCCCCGGGGCAGCGAGGCCGATGTCTTCACTCGCCATGCGTACGAGTCGCCTCGCGATGTAGAGAGGGTCCTCCCCTCCTTCGAGCATGCGAGCGAGCCAATACAAAGCCCCGTCCGGGCTCCCGCCTCGAACCGCCTTGTGCAAGGCGGAGATAAGGTTGAAGTGTTCCTCCCCCGACTTGTCGTAGACGGAGAATCGATGCTGCACCGCTTCCTCGGCGCACGGCAGATCAACGCTCCCACCGTTGCCGACCAGCTTCGCGGCCGTCTCCAATATCCCGAGACCCCTGCGCGCGTCCCCATCCGCCGCGTGAGCCATCGCCTCAAGCGCATCCGAATCGACTCGTAGTTCTTGACCCCCAAGCCCTCGCTCAGCGTCCACCAACGCGTCCCGGAGAATTGCCCCGACGTCCTCAGGGGAAAGAGGTTTGAGGGCAAACACAGGGGCGCGGGAAAGAAGGGGGCGAACGATTTCAAAGCTAGGGTTCTCCGTCGTCGCTCCGATAAGTACTACGGTGCCGCTCTCTACGTGCGGTAGAAACGCATCTTGTTGAGCCTTGTTGAAGCGATGGATTTCGTCGCAGAAGAGAATGGTGTTTCGGTTCGTAGCCCTCCGCCGCTCCTTCGCCTCCTTGATCACTTCCCGGACCCTCGCGACGCCTTCGGTCACAGCCGAAAAACTCACGAAGGTGGCGTCCGTCTTCTCGGCAACCAAGCGTGCCAGCGTGGTCTTGCCACTGCCCGGCGGTCCCCAAAGGATCATGCTGCCCGGATCACCGCGCTCGATCTGAGAGCGCAGAGCCTTTCCTGGACCGAGTACATGCTCCTGCCCCCTGAATTCCTCCATAGTTCGAGGACGCATCCGAGCCGCAAGCGGAGACCCGGGACCAGGCCCGGGTTCCCCGTCCAGCGCAGAAGCTAGAGGTGGCTCACTCTCCGGAAATAGATTCAGATCAGTCACCGGCTGTCGTCTTTCGACCCGGACCGAGCCTCCCCGGCGAGATCCTCGTCCTCAATAATCTCTTCTAGGCGACTCCGGGTATTCGCTTCAGGATGCAGCAACACGTGTTCGAGGAGGCGCTCGAGAATCTCTCCGAAGACGGGACCCGGGATTAAACCAAGGGCCTGCAGGTCCGCTCCGTTCACAGCGAGCTGGGCCGTAGAGAGGGGTGGCTTCGCTGTCAGCACACTTCGAATCGAACGAATACGCTCGACGACACTAGTTTCGGCTGGGCCGTCGGCCATATCGGTGGGATTGATATCGACCCTCGCCTCGGCGAGCCAGATTCTTGCCAAGTCGGGAAACAGTGCGGGATCGGTACGAACGAGCCAACGGCGGATGTCGACCGACTCCGACGAGGGCGCCCCGAAAGTCCGATTGGCTACGAGCTTGGCTACTCGTTTCGATTCAGCATTCGAGCACCTGAGCCGAATCAGCAATTTCTCGACGCGATCGTACACTGCGTTCACACTGCTCGAAGATTCACCGACCATGGGCGAGAGGAGGATCGCCATGCGCACCAATGGACGCGTTCGCGGGACTGCGTCACACGCCGCGAGCACCTGCTCGAAAGAGGGTGGGTCCGAAACGGCAAGAGCGTCGGTGAGTTCCGGATACAGCTTCTGAAGAGCACCACAACGTTGATATAGCTTGAGCGCGACTGACGGTGTTTCGGCCTTCGAGAGCACCTTCATGAGCTCTTCCTGGACCCTTTCCACCGAGAGGTTATCCAAATGGGGCACGGCTTCGCACAGAGCCCCCCAAGTCTCCTCTTCGATGGCGAACCCAAAGTGTCCCGAGAACCGGAGGGCCCTAAGTACACGAAGGTAGTCTTCGGCGAAGCGCTGGGCGGGCACGCCGACCGCCTCGAGGACCCTAGCCTCCAGATGGGCCTGGCCCCCTGAGGGGTCGAGTAATTCTTGACGCAGTGGATGCCAAGCGATCGCGTTGCTGGTGAAGTCGCGTCGCGCGAGATCCTCTTGGATGGTATCTGAGAACTCTACCACGGCTCGCCGGCCGTCGGTCTCTACGTCACGGCGAAAGGTCGTGACCTCGTACAAAACTTGATCGCGGCCCAGTACACCTACGGTCCCGTGATCGACCCCGATCGGCACGGTGCGCCGAAACGTGGACATGATCTCCTGGGGAGTCGCCCGGGTCGCTAGGTCCCAATCCCCCGCGGAGCGCCCAAGTAGGAGGTCACGGATGGCGCCTCCCACCACCCAAGTTTCGAACCCGGCTTCTTCCAAGGTGGTGGCAATCCAAAGGACGGCCGCAGGAGGCGTAGGAGAGAACGTCACTACCCCACCAGAACCGCTCCCCCATTGACGTTCAGAATCTCGCCAGTGATATGGCGCGCCAAGGGTGAGCAAAGAAAGACAATGGGGCCCGCAACGTCGTCAGCGGTCGCGATCCGACCCAGCGGGATCGAGGCCTCGATCCGGGTCCGATCGTCGTTCTCCATGACCGGACGCACCATTTCGGTGTCGATCCAACCCGGTGCAACTGCGTTGACCGTGACACCGCGCGGGGCCAGTTCGATACAAAGGCCTTTGATCAGCGAAATTATAGCCCCTTTTGAGGCTGCGTAGTCTCCGTGGTACGCCTCTCCCCGCTGACCAGCCGTTGAGCTTACCAGCACGATCGCCCCACCCGGGCGCACTCTTCGAGCCGCCTCCCGGGTGGTATGGAATATCGAGTCGAGGTTGTTGGTCAGCGTCGTCCGCCACTGCTCTTCATCCATGTCGGCCAGCGCCACACCCTCGGCGATCCAGACCCCGGCATTGCCGACAAAGAAGTCGAGTCCGTCGAACTCCCGATCTGCCCGCTCGAATAGTCGCCTAGCGTCCGCGGCCTTGGACAAATCACCAGCCTCGGCCCAGGCTTTTACGCCAAGAGAGGTGAGTCCGTCCACCACACCCTCGGCGTCCTGCGTACGATTGCGGTAGGAAATACCGACATCCACACCGGAGCGGGCCAACAACCGTGAGGTCGCGCGCCCTACACCCCGGGAGCCACCTGTAACGACCGCAGTGCGGTCCTTCAGATCGATCAGAGACACGTCTGCATCTCCCCAGGGTCTGCCACTTGATGGACCAACACGGGGATCATGGGGTCCCCCCGGCGTGGGCTTGGTCCACTCTGTCACAGACGGCATGTCCCACCGCCAGGTGGAGTTCCTGGGCGTGGGCCGTACTGTCCGTCGGTACAATGACCGGCAAGTCACCCAAGTCCTTGAGTCTGCCACCACCCTTGGCCAAGAGGGCAATGGTCCGCACTCCGATGCTCCCAACCGCCCGGACCGCTCGCACGAGGTTCTCCGAGTCCCCGCTAGTCGAGTGGACGAACAAGAGATCACCCGACCGGCCAAGCGCCCTCACCTGGCGAGCGAAGACTTCCTCGAAGCCGAAATCGTTCCCGCCGGCGGTGAGGATCGAAGTGTCTGTGGTGAGCGCCATCGCCCTGAGCGGGCCTCTCTCGCGTCGGAAGCGAACGACATACTCCGCTGCTAGGTGTTGTGCGTCGGCCGCCGATCCGCCGTTTCCGCAAAACAATAGGGCACCACCAGACGCCAGGGTCTCCAACACCATGGACGTCATAGTGTCGATGTCGCCGGCCAACTCTCGCGCGCACTCCGCAGCCAAGTCAGCGAGCTCGAGCACCTCTTCTGATCCCTGTGCTTGGTTCGACACGTGGCTCACCCTTTGGTAGTTCAACCTTTGAATATGTTCTTGACTCGTGTCCAGAGCGGCTGTTGGATCACCAACGACGGAACCGGAAGCGGAGTCTCGTCCGTGAACACTCGCCCGGGATTCGTCACCGTTAGAAGCCGTAGCTGCTCTTGCCCCCCATGTGCAAGGAGGAAGTCGGTAACATCGCGAAAGTAGATGCCCAGGTGCTGCCGGGCATGGAAATCACTTGAAAGGTAGTCCACCCAACCGCGAGCCAGCAGAGAACAGGCTACGCTTCTGGCCTGCGGTCCGTAGCGATCGGCGAAGGACCCCTGATTGACTTGGAGATAGGCGCCAGATCTTCGCCACTCACCCGCAAGTTCCACATCGTTGACCATCCCCTGGTAGCGCTCGGGGTGGGCCAAAATGGGCCGATACCCCTCGGCGCAGATCCTTCGAATCACTTGCGCGGTGCGCGGCGGTATCTGGAGGAGCTGCCATTCCACCAAGACAAATGGGCTGCCGTTCAGCCTCAGCCGAGGATCCGAAAAATCCGGATCAGGTACGTCGAGCATCACCTCGAAGCCGCGGTGAAAGGGAAGGTCGGGGAAGCGCTCAGCCACCGCGCTCGACACGAGCTCCCAGGCGGCATCGACCTCATCTAGCCGTCCTTTCAGCTTTGCGGGGTCATGCGTAAGGCTCGCGTTCAGATGTGGAGTCGTACAAATGCGGCCGATCCCGGCTCCCACCATGCGTTCCACCGCCTCGAGGGACTCCTCGAGCGTGCGAGCCCCGTCATCTACCCCCGGAACAAGATGGCTGTGGAAGTCTGTCGGGGTGCCCACCTCACCCATCGTCAAGTCAGGCACCGGAAAGATCAGAGGAGCCATCCGCCGTGGCGAGTGCCGCCAGCATCTCCGAAAGCCTCATCTCCAAGTCTGGTGCGTCAGCGGCAGCTTCGCATGCGTAGGTCATAAACGCGTCCGCCGCGAGAAGGTGAAACGCACCTTCCCGACTCCGCCCAGGTCTCGCGAGCGCCTCGCCCAACTGTTCGGCTGCCGCTGCCGATAGAGCTCGGGAGATGGTCTTCCCTTCCACAGGATCCAACCGGAGCCGTGCCCTCAGCTCCTCAGGCGGCGAGGGTTCTCGCCCAGCCAGCCATCCCATGGGATCGACCATCAGTCGCCTGTGTCTTTGCCGAGCTTTTGAACTACATCGCGACCAAGTCGGAGTGCCTCATCGAGTCGCTCCGGATCCTCTACTCCCGCCTGGGCCATATGGGGTCGGCCACCACCCTTGCCCCCAACTACATCAGCGACCCCCCTGACCACGGCATCGGCACGTACGCCCTTATGGATCAGGTCATCGGTCACAAAAGCGAAGAGTTTATATTTTTTGCCAGGCAACTCCGCGGCGACCACGGCAACGCCGCTCTCCGCCTCGGCAAGAAAGGAGTCCCCCCACTGCCTTACGTCGTCCGCGCTCCGCACACGAAGCCGAATGGCCCGGTAGGCTACGCTCGTTCCGTCCACGGCAACACTGTCCTCCAGGACCACGACCTCCCCGGCGCCGCCTGAACTCCGGACCTCATCCAGGAGAGTTTCGACCTCGCGCTTTTCGTCGATCAACTGGCGAGCTCGGATGGCGGCATTGCCGGTGGAGCTGCCCAGCACCTCGGCGACCTCTTCGAGTCGTTGGCCCTGCTCAGTAAAGAAGCCGAAGGCACTTGGGCCTGTAACCGCCTCGATCCGCCTCACGCCGGCCGCCACTCCGCTCTCACTGGTGATCTTGAAAAGACCGATGTCACCAGTGTGATGAACGTGGGTGCCCCCACACAGCTCCATGCTCACGCCCGGAATCTCGACGACCCTCACCACGTCCGCATATTTTTCACCGAAGAGCGCCATCGCTCCATCGGCAACGGCCTCGTCATAGGGCCGCTCGCCGGTGGTGACCCTATGTCCGACCCACACGCCCTCGTTCACAATCCCTTCGACCCGTTCCCGCTCCTCTACAGTCATCGGCGCCGTGTGCGCGAAGTCGAACCGGAGTCGGTCTGATGCGACCAAGGATCCGCGCTGGACAACGTGAGTCCCGAGCGTCCCTCGCAGGGCGGCGTGAAGCAGATGGGTGGCGGTGTGGTTGCGTTGCGTATCGCGTCGAGCGCTAGCGTCCACAACTGCACGGACGCGCATGGGACCATCGGGCAGCACACCTTCGCTCAACACACCCAGAACGGCGATGCGGTCGCCCACTCGCACCACATCTTGCACAGCGAGGGTCCAGCCCTCGCCCTCGACAGCTCCGCCGTCTGATACCTGGCCGCCCCCCTCCGCATAGAACGGGTTGTCAGCCAGCTGGAGGGCAACTCCGCTCTCGGAAACGCGCACTGCCAGGACGTCCGTCTCCACCTCCATCGTATCGTATCCGAGGAAACGCTGTGCACCGTTCTCGGAAAGGGTCTTCCAATCTTGCTGAAGATCCCCCTCGGCGAGTCGGATATCGGACTGAGCGCGATCGGCACGGCTCCTCTGCCTCTGTTCATCCAACGCCGATTCGAATGCCTCGACATCGACAGAATAGCCCCTCTCCCCTGCCATCAGCTGTGTCAGATCGAGAGGAAACCCGAAGGTATCGTACAGTTTGAAGGCATCGGACCCCGAAACGACCAAAGGTGCTCCGTCCCCGCCACCGTCTCTCGGGGCGACCAGATCGAAGCGGTCCATTCCTCCCTCAATCGTCGAGAGGAACCGTTCTTCCTCCGCACGTGTGGTGCCTAGGAGGTGATCGCGTCTCTCCTGGAGCTCCGGATAGATGTCGGACATGCTGTCGACGACCGACTCCACCACAGCGACCAGGGTCGGTTCACGACGCCCCAGGAGCCACGCGTGCCGCACAGCCCGGCGCAGAATGCGTCGCAGCACGTAACCCCGTCCGTCGCTGGACGGAAAAACCCCGTCGGCGAGCAGAAAGGCTACAGCGCGGGCGTGGTCGGCGAGTACTCGATAGGACAGACCCTGCTCCGTCTCGGGCTCGTAAGGCTGACCAATAACGTCAGCCGCAGCGGCCAAGAGGGGCGCGAAGGCGTCGATGTGGTAGTTGGAGTCGACCTTCTGCATCACGGTCGCGATCCTTTCCAGCCCCGCCCCTGTATCGATCGAGGGAGCGGGCAGCGGATTCAACGTGCCCTCATCGTCCCGGTTGTACTGCATAAAGACGAGATTCCAGATTTCGATGAAGACGCCACGCTCTGACAGATCTTCGAACTCTTCCTGACTCAGGTCTCCCCGCTGCCCCTCGGGCCGCAGGTCATAGTGGAGTTCGGAGCACGGGCCACACGGTCCCGTATCGGCCATCTGCCAAAAATTGTCCTTATCACCCAATCGGAAAATTCGGTTGGGTGGCACCGGGGTGACTTCCTGCCACAGATCGTCGGCCTCGTCATCCGAATGATGGATGGAGACATAGAGCCGTTCAGGATCAAGCCCCAACTCTTCGGTCAGGAACTCCCACGCGTACTTGATGGCATCGCGCTTGAAGTAGTCGCCGAAGGAGAAGTTCCCCAGCATTTCAAAGAAGGTGTGGTGACGCGTGGTCCTCCCAACCTCTTCCAGATCGTTGTGCTTGCCCCCAGCTCGTACACACTTCTGAGACGTGACGGCCCGCTTGATCGGAACATCCACGACGCCGAGCAACTCCGCCTTGAACTGCACCATCCCTGCGTTGGTGAACAACAGCGTGGGGTCATCGGCCGGAACGAGTGCCGAACTCGGTCGGATTTCGTGTCCTCGAGCACCAAAGAACTCAAGGAATCTGGAACGGATCTCGGCTGTCGTCATGATGTCGGTTTGTGGGTGTCCATGGGCAGCAATTATAATGACTTAACTGGCTCAACCCAACAACGCATAGAGCCCCGGAACCGGCCCCATCCACATGGGGGAGCAATGAAAAAGCCCGGTCGGGCGACCGGGCTTTCCAAGACTCGAGATTGGGACTCGGAGCCGATCAGCCCTGTCCGTTGGCGGCCACCTCTACGGGCACCTCTGCGGATATCTCGACCTCCTCGACCTCGCTGTCCGACTCGGCTTCCTCCGCGTCAACCATGCCCAGCACCACACGCACGCGGGCATCGACCTCCTCGAGGACATCCGGATTTTCTATCAGGAACTCTCTCGTGTTTTCCTTGCCCTGCCCGAGTCGTAGGTCTCCGTACGAATACCAGGATCCCGACTTTTCGATGATGCCCTCCTCGACGCCGATGTCGACGAGAAGGCTTTCATGGCTGATGCCGATATTGTAGAGAATGTCGAACTCGGCCTGCCTGAAGGGAGGCGCGCACTTGTTCTTGACCACCTTCACTCGGGTTCGGTTACCTACGATATCCGTTCCATCCTTGATGGCGCCGATGCGACGGATGTCCATTCGCAGCGATGCGTAAAACTTGAGCGCCCTCCCCCCAGACGTAGTCTCGGGACTCCCGAACATCACGCCGATTTTTTCACGAATCTGATTCGTGAAAATCACGGAGGTCTGAGACCGGGCGACCGCGCCAGTGAGTTTCCGGAGTGCCTGGCTCATCAGCCTAGCCTGCAGGCCGACGTGGGTGTCTCCCATCTCACCTTCGATTTCGGCTCTTGGGACCAAGGCAGCCACGGAGTCCACGACCACGACATCGACGGCGTTGGAACGAATCAGCACCTCGGCAATTTCAAGCGCCTGCTCACCGGTGTCAGGTTGGGATACGAGCAGATTATCGACATCGACCCCGAGCTTCTTGGAATACCCGACGTCGAGTGCGTGCTCGGCATCGACAAAAGCTGCGATGCCCCCGGCCGCCTGTGCATTCGCAATGATGTGCAAGCACAGGGTCGTCTTTCCACTGGACTCCGGACCATAGATCTCGGTTATGCGGCCTCTCGGGACACCGCCGATGCCGATAGCTGCGTCTAGGTTGATCGCGCCAGTGGGGATCGACTCGATCTCTACACGCATTCCATCGGCCCCCATCAGCATGATGGAGCCCTTCCCGTGAGCGCGCTCGATCTGGGTGACGGCGGTGGAGAGGGCTTTCTTCTTTTTCTCGCTTACATCACTCGTGACTTCTATGGTCGACATACCATCCTCGCGGCAAAAACAGTGGGGTCGGCAGCTATTCTACTACACCCGAACAGAAAGCGAAAGTCTTTTGACTCACGGCAGTGCATCTCAAGCAAACTACGACGGGCTCGCGGGCTGGGAAATGTCGTCTAGGGACGTTCGCGCCCGGGGGCCCAACGTGTCAGCTTTGGAACCGCACCATTCGCCGACGAGTTGGTGCACGGAACCGATCAGTCCTAGAACAAACCCGCTCAGGGTAACGTATGACGGTACAGGAACACGATCTCATCGCGGTGGGGGGCGGGACGGCAGGCTTGGTGAGCGCGGCAGAATCCGCCTATCTCGGTGCGAATCCAGCCCTTGTCGAGCGCGCGGCGCTAGGAGGCGACTGCTTGTGGACAGGGTGCGTACCGTCTAAGGCTCTTCTGGCTTCATCCCGCCGTGGCCGGTTGCACGGCCGGGATCCCTGCGTACGTTCGATACCCTTGGTTTTTCACGTATCCACTGGTCTCCGGAACCGATGATGAGCGAACCCGTCACCCCCGAGGAAATCACACTGACCCGAGAAGATTTCGAGCGGGCTCGGGCGGTCGTCTCACCCTACGTGTACCACACACCCATGCTCACGTCCCGGTCCTTGAGTGAGGCCACAGGGTTCGACACTCGCCTCAAGGCGGAGCTGTTCCAGCGCGGCGGGGCCTATAAGGTGCGCGGCCCGATGAACAAAATCTCTCTCATGTCGGAAGAGGAAAAAGCTCGCGGGGTCATCTGTTCGTCTGCCGGCAACCACTCACAGGGCGTTGCAATCGCGGCTCGGCAGTACGGCGTGAGCGCGATCGTATTGATGGCCGAAAACGCGACACCTTCCAAGATCGCCGCCACAGAAGGGTACGGTGCACAAGTCATCTTGCACGGACAGATCTGGGACGAGGCGAATGAGAAGGCCTTGGAGTTGGTCGCCGAGCGTGGGCTCACCTACATCCACCCCTTCGACGATCCCGACCTTATCGCTGGCCAAGGTACCGTGGGACTGGAGATCATGGACGACTTCCCCGAGGTGGAGGTCGTCGTCGTCCCCATCGGCGGAGGCGGGCTGATCTCCGGGGTCTCCATGGCGGTGAAGAGCATCAATCCGGACATTCGGGTTATCGGAGTCGAGTCATCGGGGGCACCGGCCATGAAGCGCAGTGTCGAGGCTGGACATCCCATCACGCTCGATACGGTGGATTGCATCATCGACGGGCTGCGTGTGAAGCGCGTCGGAAACCACACCCGCTCGGTCGTCTCACGCTTCGTGGACGAGATCGTAACCCTCCCGGACGAACAGATCTTCGACGCCATCTTGTGGCTGATGGCCCGGGCCAAGCTCGTTCCTGAAGGCGCCGCCGCCGCCGCCGTGGGGGCCCTCTTGCAGGGACTCGTTGCTGCCGAGCCAGGGGCGAAGGTCGTTGCCGTGCTGAGCGGCGGGAACCTCGACGTCGAGCAACTCCGCGGACTGAGCTGGAATTGAACACCGAGTCTTCGGCACCGAGCAAAACACGAGAGCTGTTCGGCAGTCGAGCCGGGTTCGTCATGGCGGCCGTAGGCAGTGCCGTCGGGCCCGGCAACATGTGGCGGTTCTCGTACCGGACCGCGGAGGGTGGAGGGGCGGCTTTCGTACTGCTTTATCTCGGCATGACGCTCCTCATTGGCGTGCCCATGATGATGGCGGAGTTCGGAATGGGGCGACGGACACGACTGTCGTCCGTGGGTGCCTTGCGCACGCTTGGAGGTCCGGCATGGGTGGCCTTGGGTTACCTGTTCGTGCTGACTTCACTCGTCATCGTGGCGTATCTGTCGGTTATCACGGGCTGGACCGTGCGCTACGCCTTCGACGGTGTCCTCACGGGTTACTCCGCTACACCGGGAGCGCGATACGCGGAAGTGTCGGTGGGATCGACAGCGATGCTGTACCACATCGTCATCATGGGCGTGACCACTGGCATCGTCATCCTGGGCGTGAAGAAGGGCATCGCGCGGGCAAGCTTGCTGCTGATGCCGATCCTCTTCCTGATCTTGATCGCACTCGCGTTGTGGGCTGCGACTCTAGAGGGCGCGGGACCGGGCTATGCCTTCTATCTCACTCCTTCGGTCGCTGCACTGATGGACCCTCTCGTCATCCAGGGGGCGGCCAGCCAAGCCTTTTTCTCGCTCAGCGTCGGCATGGGCATCATGCTGACGTACGGTTCCTACTTGTCGGGAAGTGAGAACCTGGGCCGGGAAGCCCTGATCGTCTCGATGGCTGACTTCTCGGTCGCGTTCATCGCCGGCCTCGTGGTGTTTCCCGTGATCTTCGCGCTCGGGCTCTCGGGCGACATGACCGAGAGCACGATGGGTACACTCTTCATCTCACTCCCGGGTGCGTTCCGGGAAATGGGACTGATGGGCCGTGTGGTCGGGGTCTCGTTCTTTCTGGCGTTGGCCGTCGCCTCGATAACGTCGACGGTCTCCCTCCTCGAGGTAGTGGCCGCGGTCGGTATCGACGAGTTCAAGCTGACGCGCCGAGCGGCGGCGTTGATTGCCGGCGTGCTAGCGGCGGGAATCGGGGTCTTCGCCGCCTTGTCCGGTGATGTGCTGGGAGTGCTCGACAAGATCGCTGGGGAGTTCTTCGTGGTCGTCGGAGTCTTGGGAACGTCGCTCTTTTTCGGCTGGCGAGTCGCGGAGCCGATCAAGCACCTCGCTGAGGGAGCGTCTCCCTCTATCGCGCGCGCCCTACCTGCTCTCGTCTTCGTGATCCGCTACCTGATCCCACCGATCCTAGCGTTCATGGTATGGGTGGCGTTTCAGGACATGGTGGCGACGCTCGCCGGCTGAGGCAGATCAGAGAGATCTACTCGCCTAGCCGTTCCTCAACCCGACGAAGCCTGCGAGCGATGCTTACTGTCCAGCCGAAGACGAGCACCCAGGCAATCGCGTAGGCCGCGAACACGTGCCAATAGGGCCGGCCCAAAGTTTGTTGTCCGATCGCCCGACCCGTCTGTTGGGCCCACACCAGCATCGGGCTCGCCGCCAGGGCGGCAAGCACCGATCCGATCGCCGTGCAACGCCGGAAGAATCGTTGGGATTGCTTCATGAGACATCCACTCCGTGGGCAGGGGCCGTGGTTACGTCTCGCAGCGCCAGAACGCGCTCGAGTTTCTCCACCGCGTAGCGAGCCAGGAACAATGAGGAAAAAATCAGACTGTAGGCCAACAGACCCACCATGAGGGTCCACAACATCGACGCGTCCAGATTCGGCCCTTCTGGCCGCAGTACGACAGCCTCCGGATGAAGCGAGCGAAGCCAACTGACGCTGATGTGGATAACCGGGATGTCTAACACGCCGATGATCCCGACCACGGCCGCAAGGCGCTTCCCCTGCTCCGGGTTTTCCGTGCTCTTTCGAACGAGGAAATACCCCAGGTAGATGAACCAGAGCAGGAGTGCGAGGGTGAGTCTCGGCTCCCATGTCCACCAGGCGCCCCACGCGACTCGGGCCCACAACGGACCCGTCAGGAGGCCGATCGTACAGAACACCATGCCTCCCTCGGCCGCAGCCACGGCCGCCGCGTCGAGGCGGTCGTCACCCAGCCAGAGGTAGACGGCACTACACAGGGCCACTACGCCGAATGCCGAAAAGGTGATCCACCACGCCGGCACATGGATGTAGAAAATGCGTTGGACGACGCCCTGGAAGGACTCCGTGGGCACCCCAAAAAATATCAACACGTGCAGCAGCACGATCGTGGCGACCCCCAACGTACCGAGTCCGAGAACGCCCCACCGGATTCGTTTGAGACTCATGTGGCTAGATCCTTCACTCTTCGATCACGAAGCGAAACATCCCAGCACCCGCGACCAAGAAGATGAGAGAAAACGCGGCCAACATCCGAATGCTTCCACTGACCTCGGCAACGGGTCGACCGGCGAACAACCGCCCTGTAGCCGTGGTTCCAAAAATCACCACAGGCAGGACGAGAGGAAAGACGAGAACTGGGAGTAAGCTCTCCCCCATACTCGTTCTCGTCGCAACCGCACTGAGCAGCGTCGTCAGAGCGACGAAGCCCAGCACCCCAAGGCCGACCACGCCGACAAGGGCCGTGACGCTTCCGGCAAACCGAAGGTTGAAGAACGCTCCAAACACCACGAACACCACACCTGCAATCAGCGCGAGCAGAACAAAATTCGCCAGCACCTTACCGAGGTACAGTGCATCGAGCGGAATGGGGCTCTGTAAAATTCCGGAGAGGGCCCCATCCTCCTGCTCGAGTTGAAAAGTGCGCCCAAGACCCAGCATGCCCCCGAACAAGATGGTCATCCAAATCAGTCCGGCTGCGATCGACTGTGGCCTCACCTGAGCCGTATCGATGGAGTAGTTGAAGAGCACGCCCACGAGCACGGCGAACGCACCCATCGCCGCCAATCGCTCGTACGTCCGAAACTCGATTAGCAGGTCCTTGCGAGCAACCGTCCAAACGAGACCGAGGTAGGCCATCACTGAGTCTCCTCCAGCGTGGCCCGATAGAATCTCTCGAACCCAACGGCATCCCAACTTCCCCGATCCTCGAGCGCCACAAACCGTCCCCGGAACTGGATAGCCACTCGGTCGGCGATCTCGAGGCCCTGGCCAAGATTGTGTGTAACAAGAACGACGGTGCGTCTCCCATCTTTCAGGGATGCCAGTTGGTCGCGCAGAATGGCCGAAGCGTGAGCGTCTAGTCCCGTATACGGCTCGTCCAACAGCACCACCTCGGGATCGTGCAGAAGTGCGCGGGCCAGAGCCAACCGCTGCTTGAGCCCTCGCGAGAGGTTGCGGGTCGGGGTCGAGGCCCTGTCGGCCAACCCCACGGCTTCGAGGCGGGCGTCGACGCGGTCGCCAAGATCCTTCAACCCAAAAAGGCGGCCGTAGAAGTAGAGGTTTTCTCGGGCAGAGAGCTGGGCATAGAGTAGGCTTTGGTGAGAAACAACCCCCACTCGCGCTCGCCAAGCGCGCTCAGCGACATCCGCGGCCTCGCCCGCAACACGAACGTCACCAGCGGTGGGTCGAAGGGTCCCAGCCAACATACGAAGGAGCGTCGTCTTCCCTGCTCCGTTCGGGCCGAATACGGTGAGAAGCTCACCCGGAGCCAACTGAAAACTGACGTCGTCCACGGCGCGAAGACCCCCGAACGTCCGGACGAGCCCCTCGGCCTCGAGGCCGAAGCTCATAGTACTAGTCGCCCGTCGAGGGAGCATTGGACACGACGGCCACAAGCGGACGACCACAAGCGGCACAAAACCGGCTCCTTTGCTCGTTCACATGCCCACAATCGAGGCACGTCGTCCCCTCGGCCATCCCCCGGCGCGTCCGCAAGATCTCCGCTTCGAGCGGATCGCCGGCTGGTCCTGCCGCATCAGGATCCTCCACCTCGGCCTTGGCGGCTTCCATGGCATCGAGAGCTTCCCGTGACATCTCCGCCTTGATCTGCCGGTAGTCGTTCTCGTCGAGCTTCCCGGCGCGGTAATCGTACTCCGCATCGCGCAGTCCTTTCAGGGCTACGTGCTTTCGGGCACCGATCTCGGTGGGGTCCTCGTCTGTTCGATCGAAGGATGCCCACTCACCACGAAGGATCGGGATCAGGAGGAAAAGCATGACGCCGATGGCAAGCAACGCCGCCCCAAGCATAAGACCCACTCGCTAGACCCCGACCGGTTCGGCCGGCACGCGCTCCTCTGCGGCACGCCGCGGCGCTGGAGTCAGGGAAGCTTTCGAGGGCCACATGGCGATGAGGCTTCCGATCGTCAGAATAAAGCCTCCATACCAGATCCAGCCCACCAGGATGTTGACCTGTACCTCGAAGGTCGCTCTCTGGGATGAAGCATCGTTTTCGAAGGCGCCACCCAAGTCCTCCAAGGAGGCCAAGATCAGATATAGATCTTCGAAGGGTGTGGAGCGGATTCCGACTTCCGTTACGGGAGCCTCCCATGTGACATAGAGCCGCTTCTCAGCCGTGAGCGAGCCCACCGGCACACCGTTCCGTTCGACGGTCATCAGTGCAACCGCCTGCCGCAACATGTTCTGCCCACGCGGCGACGAGAGGCCCTGATAGGTCAACGTATACTCGTGACCGAAGGCCGACTGGATACTCACGGACTCGCCAGGATCGAGCGTTTGGGTGACCTCTCTATCGAACGCGGCTCCAGCAAAGGCCGTGAAAATCATGACGACCCCCAAGTGCACAATGTATCCACCCCAGCGTCGTCGATTCCGCATGACGAGGTGGACAAAGGCTATCGGAATGCCCTCGCCTTCGATATGCGCTCTAGCTCGAGTCCCCTTCACGAACTCGACCGTGATAATGGTCACTACGAAAGCGGCAACGCCAAACGTGATAAGCGCCATCGTTTGCCGTGCACCCTGCAGGTAGAGACCTGCGACAACGGCTGTCCCGACGACGACAGGCCAAATGAAGTTCTTGGCAAGGTTACGCCGAGATGCCTTCCTCCACGCAATAACAGGACCGATCCCCGTCAGGGCGAGTAGCGCAATGCCAATCGGTAAGTTCACGCGGTTGAAGAAGGGCGGGCCCACCGTGATAGCCTGCCCCGTAAGCCCCTCGGTAATCAGCGGAAAAAGCGTTCCCCACATGATCGCGAACGCGGCGCCGAGAAAGATCAGATTGTTGAACAGAAACGCGGATTCGCGAGAGAGAAACGACTGGATCTGGTTCTCGCTCTTCATGAGCGGATAACGCCACGCGATCAACAGGACACAGATCCCCGTCACAACACCGAGGAAGGTAAGGAAGATCATCGCGATCTTGGTGTTCTCCGCGAACGTATGGACCGACTCGATCAGGCCTGAGCGAGTGAGGAACGTGGCGAAGATCGTGAGTAGAAACGTGAGGCTCACTAAGCTCATGTTCCAGACCTTGAGCATCCCCCGGTTCTCTTGGATTTGGATGGAGTGCAAAAAGGCGGTCGCGGTCAGCCATGGGAGGAGCGAGGCGTTCTCGACAGGATCCCAAAACCAGAATCCTCCCCAACCCAGCTCTTGATAGGCCCAGCGCATGCCAAAAATAATACCGTTGGCGAGGAAGAACCACGACAGCAGAATCCACCCTCGAGTAATCGCGATCCACCGCGTATCGAGCTTCCCGGTCAAGAGCGCAGCGATCGCAAAAGCGAACGGGACCGTGAACGAAGTGAATCCGAGGTAGAGGGTGGGTGGATGAATGGTCATCCAGTAATTCTGAAGCTGGGGATTCAGACCGCGTCCGTCCGCGGGAGTGAAGGCCAGCCGCTCGAAGGGATTCACGTCGCCGAACAAGAGCACCATCAGGAAGAAGCTGGATACGCTGAGGAGCACCCCCACCACATACGGCATGAACTCCCGGTTCTTATTGCGATTGGTGAACACCGCGATGCACGAAAACATGGAGAGAAGCAGGGCCCAGAAAACCAGTGACCCCCGTTGACCCGCCCAAAGCCCCGAGACTTTGTAGAACATGTCGAGCGCGCGGTTCGAGTAATTGGCCACGTACCAGTACTCGAAGCGGTCGGTCACGAAGGCGGTGATGATCCCGGCCGAAGCCAGGATCAGAAGGAAGAACACCGCGTAAACGCTACGCTCTGCGCTGAGGACCAGATCCCCGCGTTGTTTACGTCCCCCTACAAAGCCAAGGATGGCTCCCCAGAGGCCTACCGGAAGTGCGATCCAGAGAGCGAACTCTCCGAGGATTGTCAACCTGCAAGTTCCTCGGGTGTGGCCTCATATCGACTACCGCACTTCGTGAGCACGAGAGTGGCCTCGAATACACCATCCTCTCGAAAGCGTCCCTCAACGACCGCGTCGACGTTCTCGTGGTCGTTGAACGTGTCGGGCAGCATATCGTCATACTCGACTGCAAAGCTGGTCGCTTCGTCTTCGAGGTCCGCCACGTAAAAACGGTGTGGAGTATGCTCAGTGGCCTCTTCCCATGATCCGGGAACGATACGGCCACTCACTTTGACACCAACTTGGTGGAACGTTGGGTCGTCCTTCACCCGAGCGAGGAGCTCATTGGGGGTGAGGTAGTACAGCATCGTTTGGCTCACGCCCGTCCAGATCAAATACGTGACCACGGTGGCCACGCCGGCTAGACCGACGAAAAATCTGTGATTTTTCTTCACCTAAGGCCCCCCAGTGGGGTCGGCAGAACTCCAAATGATTTTGGCGAATATAGGGCACACATCGGGGGGAGCAAAGATCCCAAAGGGCCCCAGCTACAACTCTCGGTGACTCCTCCCGCCCGTATATAGGACCCGCCCCTCGGAGGAGGTTCCCTTTCGTTGCCTACGCCGCCCCCCCCTCGTCGTCGGTCCAACTCTTCACGGCCCGAATGGCACGAGCCCAACCGCCGAGCAAACGATCACGCTCCGAGGCGTCCATGTCCGACTCGAAGCGCTCGCCGTCGCCTTGGGATGCAAGAAAGTCCTCGGCGCTCGACCACACACCGGTGGCGAGCCCGGCCAAACCGGCCGCACCCAGCGCGGTGGTCTCGACCATCGCGGGCCTCCTGACCGGAACCCCAAGCACACCCGCCTGGAATCTCATCAACCAGTCGTTGTTGGCGGCCCCACCGTCCACCCGCAGCTCGGTCGTCGCCACGGAAGAGTCAGCTTCCATGGCCCCGATCACCTCTCGGGTGCCATAAGCCATCGCCTCGAGCGCCGCGCGAACCAAGTGCTCCTTGGACGTCCCGCGTGAGAGGCCGAAGACCGCTCCGCGCGCCTCTGGCACCCAATGTGGTGCTCCGAGACCAACGAAGGCAGGCACGAAATAAACGCCGTCGTTGCCGTCGAGAGAAGACGCCATGCGCTCGGACTCAGCAGCCTGATCCAAGACCTGCAGCCCGTCGCGAAGCCATTGGACCGCGGCTCCAGCGATGAACACGGAGCCCTCGAGAGCGTAGGCCAGCCCCCCCTTCGCATCGCACGCGGCAGTCGTGAGAAGTCCGTGCGCCGACGGGACAACCTCGTCTCCGGTGTGCATGAGCAGAAAAGCGCCGGTCCCATAGGTATTCTTGGCCAAACCCGCCGACCAGCACCCCTGTCCGAAGAGGGCAGCCTGTTGGTCACCGGCGACGCCCGAAACCGGAACTTCGATGCCCAAGACGTCCCCGCGGGCCACTCCGAAATTCCCACTGCTGGGCCGCACTTCGGGTAACAACGACCGCGGCACGCCCAGGAGATCGATGAGCCAAGGATCCCACGCAGCATCGGAGAGGTTGTACAGCAACGTTCGGGAGGCGTTGGTCGGGTCGGTGGCATGTACTTCGCCACCGGTGAGGCGAGCGATCAGCCAGCTATCCACCGTGCCAACCGCTAGTTCTCCGGCCTCCGCGCGTGCAAGCAGATCGGGACGTTCCCGAAACATCCACATGAGCTTGGTCCCGGAAAAATACGGATCCAATACGAGTCCAGTGCGCTTTCTGACCTCGTCCTCGTGGCCGGCCGCCTTCAGCTCCCTACACAAGCCTGAGGTTCGCCGATCCTGCCACACGATCGCAGGGCCCACCGGCTCCAGCGTTTGTCGGTCCCATACGACGATGGTCTCGCGTTGGTTCGTAATCCCCACGCCCTGGACGTCCGCCTCGGTGGCCGAACCGAGGGCCTCGCGCGCCACCCGTAGGGTCACGTCCCAAATTTCGGTGGCGTCGTGCTCGACCCAGCCGGACCGCGGGAAGTGTTGGGTGAACTCCGAGTATGACCGCCCCAACACTGGTCCGTCTTGGGCGATCACCAAACAGGTCGAACCGGTCGTACCCTGATCAATGGCGAGAATAGCTGCAGTCTTGCTCATGTGTGCTCGGGCCCGAGAGATCCGAAAGAGTATTCCCAGCCGCACCGCTCCATGAGGTCCATCAACAACGGAATCGGGAGACCTACCACCGTATGGTAGTCCCCCTTAATTTCACTCACCAGAGCGGACCCTAGGCCCTGAATGCCATACGCTCCCGCCTTGTCGAGAGGCTCTCCGGTGGCAACGTAGGCACGGGCAAACTCTCGGTCGAAAGCACGAAACGTGACCGCTGTGGTTGAAACACCGCTGTGGACCTCCCCGGAAGGCAGCACCAGCGCCAGCCCGCTCGCCACGCTGTGTGACCGCCCTTGAAGGCGCATCAGCATCGCCTCGGCATCCGCTTCATCGGTCGGCTTACCAAGAATCGCACCGCCGACTTCGACCACGGTGTCGCCCCCAAGTACAGCCGCCCCGGGGTGATTTCTCGCGGTGGCAAGCGCCTTGTCTCGAGCAAGGCGTTCCACGTGCACTCCGGGTGGCTCGCCCCGGCGCACCTCCTCCGGGACGTCGGCCGCCTCAACGGTAAACGTCAACCCGAGCATCGCCAGGTATTCGCTACGCCGTGGAGAGGCTGACGCGAGAACCAAGGGTGGAGGAAGGGTTGGAGTCGCGCTCATTTCTCCAGCACCAATGTGACAGGTCCATCGTTCACGAGTGACACCTCCATCATCGCTCCGAACTCTCCTGTGGCCACCCGTCCGGGCAAGCGAGCCTCGAGGAGCCCGACGAATTCGTCGTACAGCGGAATTGAGACGTCGGGCGGAGCCACGTGGACAAAGCTCGGGCGACCCCCCTTACGAGTGTCGCCGTACAGAGTGAACTGGCTCACTACCAAGAGCGATCCGTCAACATCCTCGAGATCGCGGTTCATTTTACCCTCTTCGTCGGGAGAAACACGGAGCCCAATGACTTTGTCGGCCATCTACGTCGAAGACTCGAATGAGTCCCCCTCAGTGAAGCCGACCAGAAGCAGGTGCCCTAGTCCGATTTCCCCTATGACCCGGCCACCAACCGACACGCTGGCCTCACTCACACGCTGAACGACGATTCTCACACAACGATGTCCAACCGGGGGGAAGGACACATAGTCGGACTTGGTTACTCGACCGTGACGGACTTGGCCAGGTTACGTGGCTGGTCCACGTCACAGCCGCGTTGGACCGCCGCATGGTAGGCCAGGAGCTGCAGCGGGATCGAGGTCAAAATGGGTAGTAGACACGGAATGGTGTGGGGCACCTGGATCAGGTGGTCCACCTTCCCGACCAATTCAGGCGCTTCGTCGCTGACCACGGCAATAATCCGGCCGTTGCGCGCACTTACCTCCTCGATGTTCGACACCACCTTACCGTAAACCGCGTCCCGCGGGGCCAGGACCACAACCGGCATGTTCTCGTCGATCAAAGCGATGGGGCCATGCTTCATTTCGGCGGCGGGATACCCTTCCGCGTGGATGTAGCTCACCTCTTTGAGCTTGAGCGCGCCTTCCAGGGCTACCGGGAACTGGTATCCGCGTCCCAGATAGAGGAAGTTCTGGGAGTGCGCATCGTCGGCGGCGAGTTGGGCGACCATGGGTGCCAATTTCAAGGTCTCGGCTATCTGGTCGGGTAAAGCTTGGAGGGCTGCGATCATCTCGCGACCGGCAACGTTGGACATCGTTCGCCTCCGACCCAGGTACAACGTGAAGAGGGCCAGTGCTACGATTTGACTTGTGAACGCCTTGGTCGACGCGACCCCGATCTCAGGGCCAACGTGTAGGTAGATGCCGAAGTCGGTTTCCCTTGCAATGGTCGAACCTACCGCATTGACGATCCCCATGGTCGGGGCGTTACGGCTACGCGCCTCACGAAGTGCTGCCAACGTGTCTGCGGTCTCGCCCGACTGGCTGATGGCGAGCACAAGGGTCCCAGGCTCGATGACTGGGCTCCGATAACGGAACTCGGACGCGTACTCGACCTCGACCGGGATCCCGGCGAGCTCTTCTATCATGTATTCGCCGATCAAGGCGGCATGCCAGCTCGTCCCGCACGCCGTGATCACTATTCGCTTGATATTGGAGAGATCGTCGTCTGACACCGTGATCCCGCCCAGACGAGCGTCGCCCTTTTCTTCGAGTAACCGACCACGCAGGACGTCGCGAATGCTCGTCGGCTGCTCACAAATTTCCTTCAACATAAAGTGATCGTAACCGCCCTTTTCTGCGGCGGTTAAGTCCCACTCTACACGGAAGATAGAGCGCCTCACTTCACCTTGTTCTAGATGAAAAATACGATACCCGTCACGGGTCAGTACAGCGCAGTCCCCATCGTCTAGATAGATGACGTCATTGGTGCGTTGGACCACAGCCGAGGCGTCGGAGCCGGCCAGGTTCTCTCCGTTCTTTCCCACCCCCACAAGCAGCGGACTTCCGTTCCGGGCAACAACGACCTTACCTAGGTCCCGACTGCTGACCACCGCGATCCCGTATGCCCCTTCGACCTGGTGAAGAGCAGACACAACGGCGTCTTCAAGCGTGTCGCATTCACGGAACGCTTCATCGATAAGGTGCACGACAGCCTCGGTGTCCGTATCGGTCGTGAATTCGTAGTCGAGGTCGAGAAGCCTGCGCCGAAGTGTGCCCGCGTTTTCGAAGATCCCGTTGTGGACCATCGCGATGTCGCCTGCGGTGCTCCAATGGGGATGAGCGTTGGGTCGGTTGGGAGCGCCGTGCGTCGCCCATCTCGTATGGGCGATTCCGCAGGTCCCCGACGGCATGTCCGTCTGGAGAAGCCGCTCCAACTCACGCAGCTTTCCGGCCTGCTTCACGGTGCGGAGGCACCCATCTTCCCCGATTACGGCCAAGCCCGCGGAATCGTACCCGCGATATTCGAGACGCCGCAGGCCCTCAAGTAGGATCGGCCCGGCCTCCTGCGAACCCACGTATCCAACGATTCCGCACATGGGCTTACCCTAGGCCTTGGTCTTGAACAGTTGGCACCTCTAAATCACTCCCTTGAAAATTCTTTCGGCACGTTGAATTAGCTGCTCGGCCGCCGCCCTGTCAGGCGCTTCGGCGATCAGCCGGATTATAGGCTCCGTTCCCGAAGGCCGAACGTGTAACCAGGCCTTGCGTTTCGACCAGCTCAAGCGAAGCCCATCCGAACGATCGATCGTTTCGCTCTCCAGATCACCCTCTAGCGCCCGATAGGCATCCGGAAGCGATTCCCTAGGAAAGCTGATCTTCCTCTTCACGATAGCATATTCCGGCCAGCGACCGGCAGCCTCCGACAAGGAAGACCCTTCATCTACCAGGTTCTGCAGAATTAGTGCCGCGGCCACCGCAGCATCCCGGGTATGGTGCAACTCAGGGAAAATCACACCACCGTTTCCTTCCCCTCCGACCACGGCTCCCTCTGCCTGCATGGCCCTCGCGACGTTGATCTCACCGACCGGAGCTCGTACGACCGTCCCGTCGTAGGCCCTCACAACGTCTTCCACGGCCTGACTGGTGGAGAGGTTGGTGACGACGACTCCGGTTGTTCTGCGAAGGACGGCTGCAGCAGCGAGCGCCAAGGTGAGATCCTCACCCAACGCCACCCCCTTTTCGTTCACCAACGACAGGCGGTCCACGTCGGGATCGACGGCGAAGCCCAGATCGGCTCCTTCCCTAGCCACTAGGTTGCACAGGTCACCTAGATTCGCAGCGGTCGGCTCCGGATCCCGAGGAAAACGGCCGTCCATTTCCGTGTTGATCGCGACGACCCGGCACCCGAGGGCGTCCAGCAGAGGCAGCATCAGTATGGCTCCGGCCCCTCGGACACAGTCCAGAGCCACGGTGAAGGCTCGGGCACGCACAGCGTCGCCGTCGAGCGAGGGCAGAGACAACACCGCCTCGAGATGTCGCTCGGTCGCTTCGGAGTCTTCTGTCAGGCCACCGAGTCCGTCCCAAGCGGCCCTCGGAACTTCCTCGCTCAAGGCGTAGTCCAAGAATGACTCCATCGTAGCGGAATCCAGGAACGTGCCTTCTGGCGCAGCGAACTTGAGGGCGTTCCACTCTGCCGGATTGTGGCTGGCGGTCACTTCGATTCCGCCTCCGGCCTGGCCCGCCCCAACGGCCAGCATCAAGGTCGGCGTGGCCACGACCCCCAGATCGACAACGTCACATCCGACCGACATCAGCCCTGCCGCCGCCGCCGCCGCCAACATCTGTCCCGACGTTCGAGTGTCCCGCCCGATCAATACGCGGCTTTCCTTGCGCGTGGTCTTGAGAAAAGCGCCGTACGCGGCGGAGAGGCCGCAGACCAGTTCGGGTGTGAGAGGATCACCTACCCGACCTCTGAAGCCGGACACACTCACTACCAAGCCATCTGGAATCGTAAGGGGCATGAGCCACTAGGTTGGATGCGAAAAGAAAGGAAGAGCCGCCTGTCGTCCAGGCGTGACACTGAGGTAGGACTATCGAGACTTCCACGAAGACCGTCAACGATATGCGATGGCACTGCTAACGGCACACCGTGTACATTCCCGCCATCGACGCGAAGCCTGCAAACCAAGATCACCGCATCGTGAGGCGTGAATGACGATAACATCAGGGGACGGAGCCCGTTTCGGGACTCTGGCCATCCATGCCGGCCAGGAGCCCGAGGCCGAGACCGGAGCGATCATGCCCCCGATCTTCCAGACTTCCACCTACGTCCAGCCCGACGTCGCCAAGCCGAAGAAGGGATACGACTACGCCCGGGTCCAGAACCCGACCAGGGAAGCGCTGGAGAGGATGGTGGCAGCCCTAGAAGGCGGTAAGCACGGAATCGCCTTCGCGAGTGGTCTCTCGGCGATCGAATCAGTGGTCAAGCGCCTCTCAGCCGGAGATCACATCGTCAGTGAAGAGAACACGTACGGTGGTGTGGCGCGCATGTTCACGCGCGTTCTCGACAAACTGGGTCTGGAGTTTTCGTTCGTGGACACCCGCGATCCCGATCGTATCCGTGCCGCGATGCGACCCAATACACGGCTGGTCCACGTCGAGACACCCACGAACCCGATGATGCGCATCTGTGACTTGAGCGCCGCTTCCGACATCGCTCACGAGGGCGGCGCACTACTCATGGTGGACAACACCTTCGCGTCTCCGTTCAACCAGAAGCCTCTCGAGCTGGGTGCCGACGTTACCGTGCATTCCTCGACCAAGTATCTGAACGGCCACTCCGACATCATCGGCGGAATCCTGGCGGTCAATGACGACGAGCTCGCGGACGACATCCACTTCGTTCGAAAGTCTACCGGTGCCGTGCCGGGACCGATGGACGCGTGGCTGTGCCTGCGGGGAACCAAGACGCTCCACGTACGGATGGAACGGCACAATTCGAACGGCCTGGCCGTGGCTCGCCACCTCGAGGAACACCCCGCGGTTCGGCGAGTCATATACCCCGGCCTCGAGTCGCACCCACAGCACCAACTCGCTCAGAGCCAAATGTCGGGCTTTACCGGCATGGTAGCTCTCGACCTTGGCGACCCGGGGCAGGCGCGCAAGCTGGCAACCGGCACCCGCTTGTTCCAGCTTGCGGAAAGTTTGGGTGGTGTCGAGTCGCTGATCAGTATTCCTGCGCTTCAGACTCACGCTTCCGTACCGCAGGAGCTGCGGGAGGCCATGGGAGTCACCGAGGGACTCGTACGACTCTCGGTGGGCATTGAGGATCTCCAAGATCTGATCGAAGACCTGGATCAGGCCCTGGCGTGAAACTTCTCTCGGGGGAACCGCGTACAGCGGGATAAGAGCGCGATGGCCCTCGGCCTTTGCGGTGAGGATACAAGGAGACAGATAGTATGGCTGGTGATAACGACCAAGAGCACGGTAACCAAGAAAACGGCGGTGCCGAGCAGAACGCCCGCGCACGCCGCATCCTTACCGACATCGCCCCGAGGGCGTGGGAAGATCCCGCGGACCGAGCGGCGTTGGCGGCCCTGCGCAACATCCCGGTCTTCGACGACGTTCTCCGTAAGCTCTTTGGATTCTTCGGTGAGAAGCCCATCCGGCTGGCATTCCTCGCGAATTCAGTGCGGGTTTCGGATCGTCAATTTCCACGGGTAAAGCGCCTATACGAAGACGTGCTCCAGACTCTGGATGCTCCCGAGGAATATCCCCTGTTCGTCTCCCAGACGCCGATTGTAAACGCCGGTGCCTACGGAATGGACGAGCCGTTCATCATTCTGAACTCCGGTACGGTCAAACTTCTGGACGACGAACAGTTGTCGTACGTGATGGGCCATGAGGTCGGCCACATCATGAGCGATCACATTCTCTACCGGACCATGACGCAGATTCTCATTCAGCTCGCCGGCATGGGCTTTCCCATTGTCGGGCTGGCTGCACGGGCTGTGCTGGTCGCACTCTTGGAGTGGTCTCGGAAGAGCGAGTTGTCCAGTGACCGGGCCGGTCTGCTAGCGGTGCAGAACCCACAGGGCGTCATGAACACCATGCTCAAGATGGCGGGCGGTGGCGAAGACGACGAGATGAACCTCGACGAGTTCATTATTCAAGCCGAAGAATACCGGGAGACCGGAGACGTGGCCGACCAGGTGTTCAAGGTCCTGAATCTTATGGGCCAGAGTCACCCCTTCTACGTGCTGCGTGTCGCGGAAATCCGTTCTTGGATCGAAGAGGGCGAGTACGACCGCATCATCCGGGGCGAGTACCAGCACCGCGGAGACCCCGACCCCGCATACAAACAGGATCTGAGCGAGGCCGCCACGGCCTACGCACAAGGTGCGAAGGATCTCTTTGGACAAGTTACTGGAGCGGCCAAGCGCATGGCAGACGACATCATGGGTGGCAACAAAGGATAGCGCTCCCGCTGGACCGACGGCCCCCGCTGAGGAGCCTGGAAAGTGGGCACTCGGGAAACCGGTTGCCCGTTTTTCTTTTGGCGCTAGACTAGACTCGGCCTTCGCACGAGGGCGACCACAAAGGACTTCTTCAAGGCCTCGAGGGCCATGCGCATCCTCATCGTTGGAAACGGGGGCCGGGAGCACACCCTGGCTTGGAAGCTCAGTCGGGACGCTCCCGACGCCACCATTTTCGCTACCCAACCCAACGGGGGCATGATGGCCTTGGTCGAGCCTCTCGATATCGCCTCAAGCGACACCGAAGCGTTGGCCGGATGGGCTCAGGCCCAACAGATAGACCTCGCCGTCATCGGACCTGAAGCACCACTGGCCGCCGGTCTCGCAGACCGCATGGCGCGCAACGGAGTGCCGGTGTTCGGTCCGTCCAAGGCCGCGGCCCGCATCGAGTCCAGCAAGGTTTACTCCAAGGAACTCATGCGGCGGGCCAGCGTCCCGACCGCGAACTTCGCGTCGTTCAGCGATCCGGGGGAGGCGGCAGACCACGTGAGGGACGGAGGCGCACCGGTAGTCGTGAAGGCGTCCGGGTTGGCGGCCGGCAAGGGCGCGGTAGTCTGTGAGACCGTCGATGAGGCTCTCGACACTCTTAAGCGCATGATGACAGACCGGGAGTTCGGTGAGGCCGGCCGAGACGTGGTGATCGAAGAGTTCATGTACGGCGAAGAGCTCTCCGTGTTCGCCTTGGCTGATGGTAGCGATGCCCTGCTGATGCTCCCCTCGCAGGATCACAAGAGGGTGGGCGAGGGAGACAAGGGCCCCAACACCGGAGGAATGGGTGCGTATGCCCCGGTTTCTCTTTCTACCACCGAGATCATGGCGCAGGCGCTCGACGTAATCATCAGGCCCACCCTAGCGGCAATGGCCGAAGACGACTCCGAGTTCCGCGGACTTCTGTACGCGGGTCTCATGCTCACCGATCAGGGTCCTCGGGTAGTCGAGTTCAATTGCCGGTTCGGAGACCCCGAGACTCAGGTGGTACTTCCGCTTCTGGAATCCTCGCTATTGGCTCCCATGCTGGAGATCGCACATGGCGGGAAGCTCGGCGGCGCCACGCTCGAATCAAGCGATCGCGCGGCTCTCACCACCGTGGTAGCCGCCGACGGTTATCCCGGCCCGTACGAGAAGGGCCAGCGAATCGACATCCCCGATAGCCTGGCCTCCGACCCCGACGTGCTTCTCTTCCACGCCGGCACACGAGCGGGACCTGACGGTCTCGAGACCTCCGGGGGGAGGATTATCGCCGCCACGGGTCTCGGCTCGACCCTAAGCCAAGCCGCCTCCAAGAGCAGAGAAGCAGCCGCGGCCATCGACTTCGAGGGCAAGCAGTTCCGCAACGATATCGGGTGGCGTGAGTTCGCCCGCTCTGAGCGGGACCGTCCGTAGACCCTCCGCCCGCCGAGGACAACGCCACATGCCGGAACTTCCTGAGGTCGAAACCATTGTGCGCGGGCTTCGAGACGGCCTCGTAGATCGTTCTATTCAGCGTGTCCGAGTCTTGCGACCCGATGTCGTGCGCCAAAAGCCCAGGAGCTTTTCGGCGGGCTTGCGAGGAAGGACGGTCGAGCGGGTAACCCGACGCGGGAAAAACATCGTCGTCTCGCTTAGCGATGACCGCGTTCTGGTCGTGAACCTCGGAATGACCGGTCGCCTTCTGTTTTCTACGCCGACGGTACGCGCTACTCATCCGGCCGTGCGCTTCACGTTAGATCAGGAACCCAGCCTCGTATTCGACGACGTAAGACGCTTCGGTTCACTCGAGGTCCTCACAGGAAAAGAATGGGCGCGTCGGTCGGAGGACCTCGGGCCGGAGCCACTCGGGACAGAGTATACCGCCTCGAGAATGCTTACTGATTTGGCCCGATCCGCCTCTCCTGTGCGATCCTGGTTCCTGGACCAGCGCCGGATCGCGGGTGTAGGCAACATCTATGCGAACGAGGCACTCTTCCTCGCCGCGATCCATCCGCGGCGCCCCGCAAAGTCGGTCAATGCAGCCGAAGCCCGAGTACTTCATCGAGCCATTCGACAGGTCCTCAGAACGGCGATCGAGAACCGCGGCACCACGTTGAGGGATTACCGGGATGCCTCAGGCTCGCCTGGAGAGAATGCAGGAGCGTTGCGGGTCTACGGTCGAGCCGGCCAGCCGTGCCTCAGTTGTTCAACCGAGGTACAGCGACTCGTCTTCGGGAATCGATCGGCGTTTTTCTGTCCGCGTTGCCAGCCTGAAACCGACACGGCATGAAAACAACGCTCGCCCTCGGAGTGGTGCTCGTCGGATTGAGTGGTGTTACGCCCGACCTTGCTCCTGCGCAGGCGCTCGCTGGGGTCGACCTTTCGGTGGTCGAGCATGAACTAGCCAACGGGATGAGGTTTCTCGTGCTGCCCCGTCACGCGACTCCCACCGTCTCGTTCGTGGTCCGCTACGGTGTGGGAGGGGTCAATGAGATCCCTGGAACCACAGGCATCGCCCACCTCCTCGAACATCTATTGTTCAAAGGCACGACCACGCTCGGCACCCTCGATATCGAGGCGGAACGCGTGCTTTTCGCCCGCATGGACGCGATCCAGGACTCGATCCGCGAGATGGAGGCGGAGGGGGGCCAGAGCGAAGGCGTCTCTCTGTTTCAGGAGCGCATCGAACGCCTAGAAGACGAGGCTGCCCAATACGTGGTTTCAAACGAGATGGACCGAATTATGTCGAGGAATGGCGCGCGTGGACTCAACGCGAGCACCGATGCGGAAGCCACGACCTATTACGTGGAATTACCTGCCAACCGCCTCGAACTTTGGTTCGCGCTGGAGGCGGACCGAATGTCCAATCCCGTCTTCCGCGAGTTCTACACGGAGAGGGATGTGGTCGCAGAGGAGCGGCGACTCCGCGTCGAAACTCAGTCGGCTGGGCTCCTCTACGAAGCTCACTTGCGTGCCGCGTTCGCGGTGCATCCCTACGGCCAACCGGTCGTCGGATCCATGTCAGATATCCGGCAACTCGACCGAAGCCGGGTGCAAGAGTACTACGAGCGCTATTACGGACCCGACAATGCAGTAGTAGCGATCGTGGGCGATGTCGACCCGGACCGGACCGTTGCGTTGGCAGAGCGCTATTTCGGTAACTTGGCTCCGGGAGACCCGCCCCCGGCGGTAGGCCGGACGGAACCAGTGCAGGCCGTGGAGCGCAGAGTAGAGGTCGTATTCGACGCGGAGCCGCAGGTGCGAATCGGGTGGCATGTTCCGGGTGAACAACACGCCGATACGCCGGCTCTCTCGGTCCTTGCGGCGCTGCTCACCGGCGGAAGGACAGCACGATTACACCGGCGACTCGTCCTCGGGGACCGAACCGCTACGCGAGCCGGAGCGGCGATGGGTCCCGGTGGCAGATTTCCTCGGCTGTTCACGATCCACGCCATTACTCTCTTCCCGCATAACACAGGTGAAATCGAGGCGGCCGTCTACGAGGAGCTGGATTCTCTCAGGCACACTCCTCCGTCTGAAGCGGAACTCCAACGCATTCGCAATCAACTCGAGGCAGGGCAAGTGAGGGGGCTCACGTCACATCTCGGTCTCGCGTTCCAATTGGCCGACGCCTCGTCGACGTATGGAGATTGGCGCGTCGGGTTTCGCCTGAGAGAACGCCTCGCCCAGGTGCGTCCCGAAGACGTGCGCCGCGTGGTGGGGACATATTTTACTCCCGGCAACCGGACGGTGGCATCGCTGATCCGAGGCGAATCGGGATCAGGACGATGAGCTGGTCCAGAGTCCGCATTGCCCCAAGAGCCGCGGCCCATGTCTTCGTCGCACTATCCGCCACCTTCCTGCCCGCCGTTGGCCCACCCAACGAGGTGTCCGCGCAGGAACTCGCTCCGCAGACTATCGCGGAGCTGGAGTTCGATGAACTGGTGTTTTCGCCGCCCGAACCGGAGAGGTACACGCTCGAACCCGGGGTCGAAGTCTTCGTCCTCGAGGACCACACACTTCCGCTGGTCTCGGTCTACGCCCGGTTCAAGGGCGGGCCGAGCTATTTCCTCAGGAGCGAACTCGGCGCAGCGACGGCCGTCCCCATTTTACTCCGCTCCAGCGGCACCACCGATCTCTCACCCGACTCCGTCGACAAGCTGTTGGAGTTCTACGCCACCCAGACGTCGTTCGGTGGCGGCGGGAGCACTTCCTCGAGCAGCGTAAATATGCTCACCCGCCATGTCGACGATGTTCTCCCCATCTGGGGAGCACTCCTCAAGCACCCGGCCTTCGACGTGGCCTCGATCGAGGTGTGGCGAGGACAAGAGCTGGAGGATGTAAGACGGAAACAGGACGCCCCCGGCCGCCTAGCCGTCTCGAAGTTCAACCACCTGCTCTTCGGCGATCACCCCATTGGATGGGAAGTCGGGGTTGGAGACTTGGAGCCGGAGGACCTGACGACCGAAGCTCTACGATCCGTGCACGAGCGAATCTACTGCGCCGACAACCTCACCCTGGGAGTGACCGGCGACATTATCTGGCGCGACATGCGCCCGCGGCTTGAGGCCTTGGTCTCCGATTGGCCGCCGTGCGAGCGCTCGTTGAGCGAGCCGCCTTCTCCGAATGAAGTTGTCGAGCCGGGCGTGTATGTCGTTCCGAGAGAGTTGGAGCAGAGCACCGTCGTTATCGGCCGTGCCAGTAGCGTCCGACAGGGGGACGAGAGTGAGTACTTTTCGTCCAGAATCGGTAATGCGATCCTGGGGAGTTCGGGCATGACCAGCCGCCTCGTCACTAGGGTCCGTACGGAGCAAGGTCTGGCCTACTCGGCCGCGTCTATTTGGACGGCACCCAGACGGTCCGCCGGTCTCGTCGGTATCATCACTCAGACCAAGAGCGAGTCGACGGTAGCAACGATTCGCGCCGTCCTGAGCGTCTTGCGTGAAATGTCTGTCGATCCTCCGGATGCGACCGAAGTAAACGACGCAATCGACCGAATCGTAAACGGGTTCGTGTTCAATTTCGAGAGCCTAGGGCGAATCGTCTCGCGGCAGATGCTCTACAAGACGCAAGACATGCCGCTGGACTGGCTCACGCGGTATCTGACTGGAATTCAGAACGTCACCACCGGGGGCGTCGAAGCGCTGTTCCGCGAGCACCTCTCCCCCTCCGACATCGATAACTTGATCATCCTGGTGGTCGGCGACCCCGGTACGTTCGATCCCGGCCTCGCGGAGTTGGGCCCGGTGAGGACAATCAATCCAGAGTAGAACCCATCCCGCGTGGAAGCTTCAAGCACAAACCCCGACGTGGATAGCGGCGATCCCTCCGGTCACGAAGCGCCACTCAACGTCCTCGAACCCGGATTCCCGGAGTATGCCTGCAAGCTCCTCAGCGCCCGGAAACTCCTTCACCGACTCGGGTAGGTAGGTGTAGGCCCAGGGATGTCCGGAGACCACCCGTCCGACGAGCGGCAAAATCCTGTGGAAGTAGAAGTGGTACAGGCTCCTAAGAATCGGATTCGGAGGGTCGGTAAATTCCAAAATCACCAGCCGCGCACCCGGCCGGAGCACTCGTGCCAAGTCGCTGAGTCCGGCCTTGAGGTCCGCGAGGTTGCGCACTCCGAAGCCGACAGTAGCACCATCGAAGGAAGCGCCCGGAAACGGCAGCCGTAGCGAGTCACCACAAACGGGCATGACGGAGGCGTCGAGCTTGCCACGGCCTTCCACAAGCATGGGCAACGCGAAGTCGGTCGCGATAACGGCACCCTCGAACCCCGGTTGACGCGCCAATTCCAGACTCAAGTCGTAGGTCCCGGCACAGGCATCGAGAAAACGCCCGGTCGGCTCCCGCTTCCAGTCCAAGAGTCCGACGGCCAGCCTCCGCCACCGTCGATCGATGTTTAGGCTCAGCACGTGGTTCAGTAGATCGTACCGCGGCGCGATCTCTGAGAATAGGGTCCGAACCTGGGTTTCACGATCCGCTCCGCGGGACGGCTTCGCTTCTGAAATTGTCGCCATCTATGGGGCGTTTTCGTTAGTTTGCATGACCCAGCTGAACGGAAAAGGCCGGTCGGGGTGAGTGGTCAGCCGCATACCGGGAAAGATCTCAAGTTTCCCATCCGTAACAAGGCTACCGCACCCTCCTACAACGAACAGCCCTAATCAGGGGGACGAGAGGGTTCCCGCCTATTGAGTTCACGGGGGGAGGCGCATTTCCGAACTTCCGGGTCCGGTTCACCCCGATGTCGTCAGTGCCTCTACCACAACGTCGGCGATCGCCAGAAGTACCACCCCAGCCGCCGAATCCGGCGCGGAAAGCACAGTCGGTGCACCAGCGTCTCCGGCCATTCGTACTGCGGGATCGAGGGGCACACGCCCCAGCACAGGCAAGTTCGTCTCGGCTGCGAGCTGATCACCGCCACCCGTTCCGAACACATCAATCTCCTCACCGCAGTGTGGACAGGAGAGCCCCACCATGTTCTCGACGATCCCCAAGATGCGCGTGTTGACCCTCTCGAACATCTTGATGCCCCGCCGAACGTCGCCCGTGGCGACGTCCTGAGGCGTGCTCACCATTACCACTCCATCAAGGTCGATGGACTGCACCAGCGAAAGCTGCGCGTCCCCCGTTCCCGGAGGCATATCCACGATCATCACGTCCAGCGGACCCCAGTTCACCTGCTCGAGGAACTGCTTAAGGATGCCTGCGATGAGCGGGCCCCGCATGATCGCCGGTTGCTCCTTGTCCAGCAGGAATCCGAGGCTCATAAGTTTTACGCCATGGGCCTCGAGGGGCTCGATCATTTCCTGGCCCTTCTCGCCCGTGACCGGCGGGCGCCGGTCTTCGCCGAACATGAGCGGGATGTTGGGCCCGTAGATGTCGGCGTCGAGCAGGCCGACGGTCTTACCCGAAGCAGCCAGAGCCGCGGCGAGGTTACTGGCTACCATCGACTTGCCCACGCCGCCCTTTCCGGAGCTCACGGCAATGACGTGGGACACATCGGTAAGTATGCCCGGCTGAGGTGTCGGAGCTGGCACCGACCCCGGTTTGAGACCGCCGCCCGTACCACCGCCAGGCGCCTGAGGTCCCGACTGGGGAAGCTGGACGTTGATTTTCACACTTCCAACGCCCGACACCGCCTCCACCGCAGACCTGGCTTCTTTCACGAGGGTTCCCGGGTCATCCCCCTTGAGCGAGAACGAAAAACGAACATCGCCGCCGTCTCGCACCTCCATGGATTGGACGTGCCCACTCTCTATGATGTCTCGGCCCGTGACCGGACTTCGCACCTCGGCTAAGGCCTGAAGGACACTCTTCTGGAGACTATCGTCGCCCATTTCCACTCCTGATCGGTACGCTTGAATGACGCCTGCCCACGACCACTAGCGACATCATGACCCAAAAAAGGGGCGTCCCCGGGATCTCTGAGACGCCGGCACGTGACATGACCAGGCTCTGGCCCGCCCGTTTCTCGTTCTAAACTGCCTCTACCTCGGTGACTCCCGGCACACTGCTCTTGAGGCGACGCTCGATGCCCTCTTTGAGCGTCATCATAGAGATTGGGCATGACTCACAAGCCCCGAGAAGCCTCAGTTCTACCACACCTCGAGCCTCATCGAAGCCGAGGAACTCAAGGTCCCCGCCGTCCGCTTGGAGCGCGGGGCGAATCGCTTCCAGGACTTCCTCTATTCTTGCTTCCACAGTGTTCGGCATCGGTCCACGTCCTCTGACACGCCGTTTGAGACCAAGAAAAGTTACGAATATTTCATTGCACGAGTCAACACAACCGTTGTTATATTTCAATAAGGTTGCGCTAATCGGGCCAAGAACGGAAGTGTTTGAAACATATGTTTTCATCGTTGGCGGGTCCGACAACACACTGTTCGGAAACCCCTACGAGGCTACATGCAAGAAGAGCCGACGTCCCCAGCCCCCCTTGCGTCAGAATTGGCGGGTGCTTCACCCCACATCTCCGACTATTGGCACGTCATCACGCGGCGCCTCCGGCTCGTGCTCCTCATTTTCGGAGTTACTCCATCTGGGCCGTTTCCAAGCAGACCACGATCTATAGGACGCGCGCTTCCCTTCAGATCAACGATCCCCTTTAGGTAACTAGGGGACTGACCGTCCCGACAAGAATGTCGGGCATGAATATTTTTGTGGACCCGATCGAATCCGAGATTCAGTTGCTCTCCTCGGCCCAGGTGGCCCGCAGCGTCGTGGGGCCTAGCCCCATACCCCACTCATACCCGCAACTCAGGACGCGCAGTTCAGCGTCAGTGGCGGTGGAATAGAGGTGCCCCCCCGGGTACTGGGATCTCGCCTCTCGGTAAAATGGACCCGCCCGAGCTACCAAATATTTTCGGAGAACGCCGTTGAATTGGCGTCGATGTGTGCGGCCCTGCACCAGTACCGCCCCGTGGCCGCCAATAGGGGGGGGGGAGGTAAGCAGTCGGAAACCCCACGAAAAGCGAGCGTTTCTCTAGATCAAGTGGGTAATGAAACGGGTAATGCTAAATTAGAGGGGACGTACACAGGTCGTGTAAGTTACTGGTGTACCACCACTTATAATACAATTACCCAACTACCACATGCAGTACTATTACAGCTACCATCCCCGACAGAGCGGCGGCATCAAAGGATTGGCCCAGGGCCTCAAGAAAGCGAAAATGTGGTAGAAGCTACCGGCTCCCACCCGTAGTTTTCTTTTCGAAGGGCACATTGGGGGGGGCTCCCTAGCCTCCCGCTTGCATCCGCCCGGGCTCATCTTCGGCCCGCTTGCCAACACCGCGTCCACAGCCGAGATTCCGCTCCAGTCCTTGAGGGAAGTTCGGGTTGGTTCTCCAGCCGTACGACGGTGAACGGAGCGCGTTTCCGTTTCCTTTTCGAGCCGCCGGGACCAACGCGAACGTGTGTTCGAGCAGGTGCCAATTGCCACTTTCCGCCCAAAGAGCCTACAGCGATGAACGGTAGATTAAACGTCCCCATCCCCACGAACGAACCCGCCCGAAGTTATGCGCCCGGCACGCCGGAGCGCGATTCGATCAAGGCTAGGCTGGCCTCGATGGAATCGGAACAGGTGGACATTCCACTGATTATCGATGGGAAAGAGATACGTACGGGATCTACCAGTAACGCCGTGATGCCGCATCGACATTCTCATGTGCTGGCTACCAGCCACCGTGGCGGAGCTGATGAGATCAAGAGCGCGATCAAGGCTGCGACCGATGCGCATCACGAGTGGTCTTCGACCCGCTGGGAGGATCGCGCTTCGATCTTTCTCACGGCGGCCGAACTGTTGGCGACCACGTGGCGCGACACGCTGAACTCCGCCACGATGTTGGATCAAAGCAAGACGATCTACCAGGCCGAGGTCGACGCAGCCTGCGAGCTGGCCGACTTCCTTCGGTTCAACGTGCATTTCGCCCAGCAAATTTATGAGCGTCAGCCGATTTCGAGCGAGGGTGTGTGGAACCGCACGGACTATCGCCCGCTTGAAGGCTTCATCTATGCTGTGTCGCCTTTCAACTTCACCGCTATCGGCGGGAACTTGAGTGCGACCCCGGCCATCATGGGGAATACCATTCTTTGGAAGCCGTCGAGCGCGGCGCTTCTGAGTAGCTACTACGTCATGCGGCTCTTCGAGGCTGCAGGCCTTCCTCCAGGGGTGATCAACTTCGTTCCCGCGCCGCCCGCTGAAACCACCGAGCTGGTCTTGAGCAGCCCGGACTTCGCCGGTGCTCATTTCACCGGCTCCACAGGTGTATTCCAGGGCCTCTGGAAGACCGTTGGTGAACGAATCGCCAGCTACCGATCCTATCCTCGCCTTGTCGGGGAGACGGGCGGCAAGGATTATATCGTGGCGCACCCGAGCGCTAGTGTGGCCGCTTTGAAGACTGCCATCGTTCGCGGGTCCTTCGAGTACCAGGGTCAGAAGTGCAGTGCCTCGTCACGGGCTTATATCCCTGAGAGCATTTGGAAGCAACTCAAGGATCCGCTCATTGAGGAGACCAATTCCCTCACGATGGGTGAACCCACGGATTTCCGGAACTTCATGGGTGCCGTCATCCACGCGCGGGCCTTCGAGAAGATCACTGGATACATCGATCGGGCCGCCGCGAGCGCCGATGCGGATGTGATCGCCGGCGGGGACTACGACGACTCGGAGGGCTATTTCATTCGCCCGACCATCATCCTGTCGCACAAGCCGGACTATGAGTCCATGTGCGACGAAATCTTCGGACCGGTCATCACGATTTACGTATACCCCGATGCCGATTGGGCTCAGATGCTCTCTATGGTCGAGTCCACGTCTCCGTATGCGTTGACCGGCGCCGTCTTCAGCCAAGACCGGGCGGCACTCCGCGAGGCTCGTGACATCCTGCGCTTCACCGCCGGCAACTTCTACATGAACGACAAGCCGTCCGGTGCGGTTGTAGGTCAGCAGCCGTTCGGTGGGGCCAGAGCAAGCGGAACCAATGACAAGGCTGGCTCGGTTCTCAACCTTCTCCGCTGGACGTCGGCTCAGAGCATCAAGGAGACCTTCGTACCGGCGACCGACTATCGCTACCCGTCCATGGACGCTGAGTAGGACTAGTCCGAGAAGGACCGGGCCCAGGACCACGGATCCCCTGAGGCGCTAAAAGCGCCCAGGGGGTTCTTGCCGTAGTTAGCGACTCACTCCGCTCAGGAGGGTGCTGAGGGCATGGTACCCCCCACCTCCCGGAGCAGAGAAGACCACACGTCGCTGTACCAGCTCGCCCAACGCCTCACGGTGATTCGCATGAGGGAACACATCCTCCACGTCGGCGAGGGAAATGTTGCCACGGTTCTGGAGGACCGTCCACACATGGTCTTCGTCCTCGGTGCGCGTTCCGAGCAGTTCGAACCTCCCAGCGACCTCGGCGACCGTGGCCAGCGACTGTCGGTGCAGGACCGCCTCGATCGGTTCCAGGTGGATCTCCCCGACACCCCTGAAGACGAACAGCGCGTCACCCGGTCGATCCTCCTCCAAGAACCGGAGGATGAGCTTGGCCACCACTTCATCCGCACAAGAGAAGTCGATGATCGTGACTTCCGAAAGATCGATCAGCGACAAAGACGTCCGGCTGCTCTCGGCCACCTGCGCCTCAATCGCCATACGCACTGCCCTTCCGGTTGGCCTGGTCACCAGATGCGAGTAGAGCGAGGCGATGGAGTGCTGCAGCACTAGGTTCACGTCGATCGCGATCGGGTCTACCCTGAACTCACGCCTCATCGGCAATGCGCTCCGGAAGAATGATATTGATCTGCGTACCCGGGAAGTCGGCTAGGCCCTCTTCCAACGGCGGTGAATCGTACCATTCGGGTACATCCGCGATACGCGCGGTCCCGCTTCGAATCGAAATCATGCCATCCCAGCGTCGAACTTGTTTTCGAATCTGTTGAATCCCCTGCCCCCGACCCGAGTCCGGGAACCGCGTAAGCCCGTGGATGAACGCGGCCTCGAGCGCCGTGGCGTCACCCCAGCGATCAGCGAAGCGCGCGGAATGCTCGTCAGACAACGACCCCCTGAATCCACGGCCCAGGTCGGATACCGAGATGACAACCACCTGGCGTCCCAACCGTTTGGACCAATTGTAGGACTGAGCGGCCACCCAGCCCGAGGCCTCGGCGTGTTCGATGATGTTTTGACACACCTCGCTGAGAATCACACTGAACTGGACCACACTCGTGAGCGGATAACCCAGCGTATTCGAGAGGATGGCACCGGCGCGCCGCTGGACCCGATCCACGACATCATGCACGTCGCTGTTCGTCGTGACAGGCGTGATCTCGAGGAGGACGTCAGAGTCACCGGCTACACGTTTGTCCGGCTTGGTCCCGGCATCGAACACACCTGATGCCGCCTGAAAAAAACCCATCCGATCCAGATAACTCTTCACGTCCCCGACGTCGGCCAGTTCCAGGTGAGGTAGTTCTCCGGCACGGTCCCGGGCCACAGAACCAGCAGCTAAGAGATTCACCATCCCGTTGGGACCGACCCAACGAAGATGCCGACCGTCGAACAGGATTTTCTCACCCCCGGCCTCCAACACCTCGGCAAGGAGCGCATCGTAGGTCTGATAGTCGAGGGAGCTCGGAAGGTCGATGACCCTCATCGATCGCTCCGGGCGGACAAACGGCCTCGCAGGTGTCGATCTAGGCCGCTGGCGCCCCGATGCTCCACATTCCTCGATGCCATCTGGTTCGCGTGGGTCATAGCCCCTTGTAGTTGGTTTCCACCCAGTAGTCGGGCAAAGAACGTAGCTCCCCAAACGTCGCCGCAGCCAGTAGGGTCACCCTCCAACTCGCCCGTCTCAGAGAGCGCGCGCCCGCTGTGTGTATGCCCGGGGGCCGCTACTCGGTGTCGCGTCTCCGGCCAAGACGCCGGATCACTTTGAAAGCCCGCCCCCGCTACGTACCCTGCACCCTTCGAGCCCAAGGTGACCGTGATGAGCTTGAGTTCGGGCCCAACCACCTCGGCCGCCAGCTGCCAAGGATCACCCATCGCTCGGCCCAGCAGCTCGAACTCTTGCTCGTTCATTTGAACGGCGTCAAAGCAGCGAAGCCACGCACCCCATGACGGAAGCTCTTGAGGAATCCTCATTCCACTCCGGCCCACACCAAGGAACAGAGAGTGAAGGTCGGCGTAGGTCGGTCCCGGAAAGGAGCTCCTTAGTGCCCTCGCCGTATCGAGTTCCATCTCGAATCCGGAGATGAAGTTCACGTAGAGTGCATCACACGTGCTCACCAACGGACCGAGTTCAGTCCAGAGCCACGGCGGTACGCCCCCGGTAAGCCGTTCGCTACGCCGCTCGTTGCCGGCGTATATGAGCTCCACTCTGTTACTCGGTTCGGGAACGACCCGGATTCCGGTCTCCACGTCCATTCGTTCGAAGTCGCGGAGGAATCTCCAGGCGGTTTCCGAGAGGTCCGATCCGATCTTGATGATCGGGACGACCTCCCAGTCGGGCGGGAGTGTCGCCTCCAACGCCGACAGGGCGTAAGCGATACCTCCCCACTCTTCGACTGGTTCGCTGCGGGGGTCACGGTGGAGGATCGTGTCCCACACGAGAGTACCGACCACCCCAAGTCGCTTCCGGCCCGAGTCAGACACTGGCATCAGAGTCTCCAAGCTCCGAAATCCCGACCCGCGCCCATTCCTCACGGTTTGCGCGGATGCGGTCCCGAATAGCGCGGTTGGCCGCGGTGACCTCTGGAGTGCGGTATGGCCTCGGGTGCCACACGTGCAGACAAGGCGCTCGATGGCGGATCTGGCGTCCTGACACCCCGATGTTGGCCAGCCGCTCACCGAGGGCCCGATCCAAGCCGCCATATCCCATGTCCATGTCGAACCCGTTCACGGCCAAGATGCAGCTCTTCCAGGCCGACGCGTTGTGGCCATTCCAAGTGGCGCGGGTCGGCGTAACTCGGTCCAGAATCCTTCCAACACGGCGCGACCAGATCAGCCGGCGGCGCCCACCCTTCCACCCCCCCGAAGTCAGCCAGGAGCGCTTGAAGACACTCCCAGAGCGCACGTCATCCACGGTCAGCCGCTCGGACAGTCCCCTCGGAATCTTCAGATACCCGCCCGAGGGAAACGTGCCTGCACGGGCCTCGCTCATGTGAACGGCTACAAAGTCTTCACGAGGAATACAGTCACCGTCAGAGAAAATGAGATACTGGCCGGTCGCCGCGACGATGGCCCGATTGAGGATCTCGGTCTTCCGGAACCCTCGATCTTCATGCCACACCCGACGAATGTCGAGCGAGGTCTCTTCGCTCAACCGATCGATGACTTCACCCGTTCGCGGCCCGGACCCATCGTCCGCCACCACGATCTCGAAGTCGGTGTGGGTCTGCCGGGCGTAGCCCCAGAGCACGAGCTCAAGCGCCCTCGGCTGCTCGTAGGTGGTGAGCACAACGGATGGACGGACCTCCTGTCCCGCCCGTGCGAGTCCCGTCTCGGGGATCTCGCGCTCCCCACTCACGAGTCGTCGAGCTGGAGCACGGCGAGAAAGGCCTCCTGTGGAATCTCCACAGCCCCGACCTGCTTCATCCTCTTCTTCCCGGCCTTCTGCTTTTCCAGAAGCTTGCGCTTGCGTGTGATGTCTCCGCCGTAGCACTTCGCGGTGACGTTCTTGCGGAGCGCCTTTACGTTCGATCGGGCTACGATCTGCGTGCCGATGGCCGCTTGAAGTGCTACCTCGAATTGTTGGCGCGGGATCAGCTTCTTGAGGCGTCGCACCAAATTACGGCCGTACTCGGACGCCTTTTCTTCGTGGATGATCACGGAGAAGGCATCCACCGGGTCAGTGTTCACCAAGATGTCGAGCTTGACCAGATTGTGCGGCCGAAACTCCAAGAACTCGTAGTCGAGGGCCGCGTATCCACGCGTCCCACCCTTCAACTTGTCGTAAAAGTCCAGAACGATCTCGGCCAAGGGTAGCTCGAACTCGATCTCGACCCTCTGTGTGTCTAGGTACTGCATGCCCTTGAAGACACCACGTCGGTCGTAACAAAGCTTTTGAACGTTCCCGATGTATTCCGAAGGACACATGATCCGGGCCAAGACGATCGGCTCAGAGACCGTGTTGATACGGCCGCGCTCCGGGAGCGCCGTGGGGTTCTCGATCGTCACTTCCGACCCATCCGTCAGGGTCACCCTGTACTCAACGTTGGGGACCGTCGTGATGAGATCCACACCGAATTCCCGGTCTAGGCGTTCCTGAATGATCTCCATGTGGAGAAGTCCTAGGAAACCACACCGAAAACCGAACCCCAGCGCGATCGACGTCTCCGCGACGTACTGTAAGCTGGCATCGTTGAGCTTTAGGCGGTCCAGGGCATCGCGGAGATTCTCGTAGTCGTCGGCGTCGGTGGGGTATAGCCCGGCAAACACCATCGAATGGACGTCCTGGTACCCTTCGAGCAGTTCCTGCGCCTCGTTGTTGGCGTCTAGAACGGTGTCACCGACACGGGTGTGGGCAACGTCCTTGATGGTGGCGATCACGTACCCGACCTCACCCGGCGTCAACTCAGAGCGAGGCACTCGCCCGAGACGCATGAATCCCACCTCGGTCACCTCATAGCTCTGGTCGACCGCTCCGAATGTGATGGACATGCCTGCCTTCACCACTCCGTCGACAATCCGCACGTTGGGCACGGCGCCCTGATACTGATCGTACGACGAGTCGAAGATCAAGGCCCTCAGGGGCGCCTCGATATCGCCCAAAGGGGCCGGCACCTGGTGTACAACCTCTTCCAGAACGGGCTTGATACCGATGCCCTCTTTGGCGCTGACCAGCAGAATCCTCGCTGGATCGATACCGAGTAGGTCCGCGACCTCTTCCTGCCGCTTCTCCGGCTCGGCGCCAGGCAGGTCGATCTTGTTGATCACCGGGATAACTTCGAGATCGGCCTCCAAGGCCAGGAAGAGGTTGGACAGCGTCTGGGCCTGTATACCCTGTGTCGCGTCAACGACCAAGAGCGCCCCCTCGCACGCCGCGAGGGACCTCGAAACCTCATAAGAAAAATCGACGTGTCCTGGCGTGTCGATGAGGTTTAGGACGTAGGGATCCCCGTCTGCAGCGGTGTAGTCCATGCGAACCGCGTGGAGCTTGATCGTGATACCGCGCTCGCGCTCGAGCTCGTTCGAGTCGAGAACCTGCTCCCGCATCTCGCGCTCATCGAGAGTGCTGGTCTCCTCGAGCAGACGATCGGCAAGCGTCGACTTGCCGTGATCGATATGCGCGATGATGCAGAAGTTGCGGATGTGGTCGAGATCCACTGCGGATACGGTTCCACCAAGAGGGTCGGTGTGGATTTGAACGCATGAAGATAATCGGGGCGAATCAAGCAAAGAAGACGGGGCGGATGGCGACGAACGCGGTCACGGTCGATCGGTAGTACACACGGACCCGATCGGCCCTCTCCAGGACCGGATCGACACCCCTATCAAACCAAATGTGAGCTGCAGGAACCACCTGTTGGTGCCGATCCGCGAGCAAGCGCTTTCCCACCCCGGACTCGGGCCCCGCTGCGGCCACCGAAAGCACGGTAGCCATTGTTGCAATCCACATACGCTCCTCCTTCAGCATCCACCCTCAACTCCTGTAGATCGCAGGACTCGTGCCAGACCCAAAAGCCCATAAAACCTGGACGACCGGTGTCGTTCAAGGCCCATGGCGTCCGAAAAAGTGGACGGCCGGAAGGGGAGAGCCCACACACTCGTGGGTCCCATCGTCGTTACCCATTGCCTTTCTCTAGGGACCCGCTAGTGTGGCGCCATGACCGAATTCACCTCAAAGGTGTCGAGCCGGTCTCGCTCTCGGCCCGACCTGATGGATCCACAGACCCTCTCGCAACTAGGGGGAGTGGAACTCATTGCCCGTCAGGTCGTTGAGGGATTCATCATGGGGCTGCACCGTTCGCCGCACCGGGGGTTTTCGGCCGAGTTCGCCGAATTGAGGGCCTACCAGCCGGGGGACGATCTGCGCCACATCGACTGGCGCATGTTCGGACGGTCCGATCGGTATTACGTAAAGCAGTTCGAAGAGGAAACCAACCTTCGCGCTTATATGCTTGTGGATGTCAGCACGTCCATGGGATGGAGTTCTAACCCCGAAACACTGCCAACCAAGCTGTGGTACGCCAAACATCTGGCCGCTTCGATCGCTTTGATCCTGCTGCGGCAAGGCGACTCGGTGGGCATGGCGGCCTTCCACGAGAAGGTCGTCACTCGCGTGGCACCGCGCGGTGGCCAACGCTATTGGCACGAGCTGCTTCGACGATTGGCGCCGCTCGAAGCGGAAGGGATGACGTCAGCTCATTCGGCGTTGCGAGACATCGCCGTCCGCTTACGCAGGGCGGGCCTTGTGGTACTTCTCTCAGACCTACTGGTCGACCCCGAGTCGACACTGACCGCACTTCGTTTCTTGAGGCATCAGGGGCACGAGGTGTTGGTGTTTCACCTGATCGACCCGGGCGAGCGTGAGCTTCCGGCGGCGGGCGACGCTCGCTTCTTCGATCCAGAAACGGCCGAGGAACTCAATGTGAATGTGGCCGACGTGCGGACCGCATATCGCGACGCGGTGAAGGACGCACTGAACGAATGGGATCACGGGCTCCGCCCGCACGGCATCGACTACGTCGTCGTGGGCACCGAGACGCCGTTGTCCCGAGCGCTCCGCATCTACCTCAGAAAGCGGGAGCAGCTGGGCTGATGGGTTTCCTCTCACCGGTCTTTCTTGCGGCCGGGTTGGTCGTCGCGGTGCCGCTGATACTGCACCTCTTTCACCGCCACGATGCTCGACGAATGGCTTTTCCGGCCCTTCGCTATTTGCTGAGAACGAAGAAAGAGCACGCTCGCAACATCAGACTGCGTCAACTCCTGCTCCTCCTACTCAGAATGGCCGCGATACTCCTCTTGGTGGCGGCAGGCGCGCGCCCCTTCCTGCGAGGCGGCGGTGGGGTACACGACCCGACCGCGACGGTGATAATTCTCGACAACTCACTGAGTTCCGGGCTGATTCGCGGAGGTAACCGTGTTCTGGACGTACTCAAGTCGTTGGCCGTAAAGAGCGTAGACAGCGCGAGCGATGAGGACCGGCTCTGGCTGATCCGGGCCGGGCAACCTTGGGACGTGGCGGTCACGGGTTCCCGGAGTGATTTGCGGCGGGCCATCAGGTCCACCGAGGTCACGGATGCGGCCGGCGACATTCATGCGGCCCTTGAGCGTGCCGCGGTTCTTGTTTCTAGCGTGGACCTACCTGCTCGAGAGGTTCACCTCATATCGGATATGCAGGCCTCGGCCTTTACTGGAACCGCGCCGTATTCAGTGGGCAATGACGTCCCGATCGTGGCCTTTAGCGAGCGGGCGCCGATCCCGCCCAACGCCCACCTCGACAGCCTTTTGATTGGGGGAGGCCTACCGCCACTCGCCAATCAGCGAACCCGACTGTCCGTGAAGGTATCTGGGGCGAACGAAGAAGACGGCGTACCACTTCGGCTCGTCGTCGCAAACCGCATTCGCGGCGCTGCCACTGCTCGTTCCGGTGGGTCGACGATTCTCCCACTCGGGCCGTTTTCGGTGGGTAGGGTGAGCGGGTACGTCGAGAGTGATCCGGACGACCTTCGCGGGGATGACCGACGGTATTTTTCGTTCAGCGTGCGCCCTCCACCTACGGTAGCGACCACCGGCGCTTCATCGTTCTTTCTCAGTGAGGCCTTTCCTGTGCTTACTGACGCAGGGCGGATCGAGCTGACCCCCCCTAGGGACGCGGAGGTACTGGTCAGTGTTGCAGGGGCGGCGGTCACGGAGGCGACCGGAGCACGGCGGGCGACAGTAATCCTTCCTCCCGCCGACGTCACGCTACTCCCTGGACTGAACCGAACATTGGCGGCGGCCGGGATACCCTGGCGGTACGACCTGACGGACGGCCGTGGAGAGGCAGGCCTGACCCAATGGGAGGGCCCGGTCGACCTGAGTGAGGTTCGCATTCACTCCCACTATTTACTCACAGCCAACGATGCAGGGATGGACGCTGGAGTGCTGGCGCGCCTGTCATCCGGCGAGCCGTGGTTGGTCGAAGGCACGACGCCGAGGGGCCCCTACCTGCTGTTGGCGTCAGATCTCGAACCGGAATCCACCAATCTCGCGGTGACGGCTGCCATGGTGCCGCTCTTGGGGTGGATCGTAACTCGCTGGGGGAACGCCGACGCTGCCGCTCGAAGTCTAGTCGCCGGTGGGGTCATTGCGACGCCGCCCGCTGCCACGGCTATCAGGGACCCCAAGGGGGCGCTCCACCCTGTCGACGCCGCGCAACCATTCCGGGTAACGCCCTGGACAGGACTCTACGAGATTCTGCAGAACGATTCGATTCTCGGACTGGTGGCCGTAAACGCCCCGGCTTCCGAATCGGTGCTCGATCCGATCGAATCCGACGAACTGCATGCTCTTGTTCCCGGCACCATCACCGAGGTTGCTGATACCGCTCAATGGGCGCGCGCTTTGTTCTCGACGGGTCAGGGACCAGAAGTTTGGCGATGGCTCTTGGTTGCCACCGTTCTCGTCCTGCTGGCCGAGAGTTTGGTAGCGGCTTCCGGACCGAGCTCAGCAGGGTCGGTGTCTCCCCCCTCCTCCCGCGCCACTCAGGATCCCACCCCGGCCTAGTCGTGTCTGGCAGTTTTCACCCAATCGTTCAGGCGATCAGCACGTGCCCCGGCTTTGAGCAGTTGTGCCAGCAAATGCCGAATCGGGGCGGCCGAATCAAACTCGGCGGAGCTGTCGGCTCTGCTGCAACAGCGGTGGCCGCCGCCCTACACGAGCAGCTATCCACTCGGGTGCTTGTGGTCGTAGCCCCGTCTCCAAAGTCCGCCACGGACGCAGAGGCCGACCTCGAGATGCTGTTGGGCCGCGAGGAGTCGTTCCTGTTCCCTCAGCGGGAGGCCCTTCCCTACGAATCGAACGAGCCTCACCTCGAAATCGGAGGGCTCCGCGTAGAGGCAGTCGAGGCCCTTCTGGGCGGCCGAGCGCGCCTCATGGTCACGACGCTACGTGCCTTACAAGAGCGAGCGCCGATCCCGGCGGGCCTGGCGGGACTCCGCATCACGCTGCAGACGGGTCAGGAATCAGGCTTTCAACGCCTGGTCACAGATCTGGATGATCGTGGATTCGAACGGGTCCCCCTGGTCGAGGAGGTGGGCCAATACGCAGTAAGGGGTGGGCTCCTCGACGTCTTCTCCTTCGGGACTCCCGAGCCGTTCAGGGTTGAGTTCTGGGGGGACGAGATCGTCTCCCTTCGTTTCTTCGACATCATGGATCAGCGCTCGAAGGAAACCACGGACGAGGTACACATCCTGCCCGTCGACTTCCATAGGAAACGGGGCGATGAGGACGTCGTGTCACGGTCCCTTCTCGAGCTACTTCCCGCCGATGCACTGCTCCTTCGGCTAGGTAGCGATGACTGGTCGGCGGAGTTGGTCCGTACCTGGAAGCATGTCACCCGACTGCACGATGAACTCGAGTCAGAGGGCAACGAGCCCGAAGGCCCTGAGACGCTGTTCGTGGAGGCCGGGGAAGCAGAAGCCCGGCTCTCGGGTCTCGCCTGCATTGAGCTGTCGCCCGAGTCCAGCCCGACACTGGCACTCGCATGCGTAGCGCCTCCCGTGATCGACCGAGACATGTCCCGCCTTGGGGCGGTGCTGCGCACCGCCTCAGCCAGCGGACAGAAAAGCCTCGTCCTTTGTGACAACCAGGGCCAGTGCGACCGGCTGGAGGAAATATTGGGCGGTCCGCGTCGGATCCCCCCCGGTGCCAACGTCGTGGTCGGCTCGCTCGCGGCCGGCTTCGTACTCGAGTGCGCTGTTCCGCCCCTACAGGTCCTAACCGACCATGAGGTCTTTAGGCGCTCAAGGAGGGTGCGCCGGACACGACGCTTCCGCGGCGCCGTGGCTCTGGAGAGTCTGTCGCAGCTGACTGCGGGAGATCACGTGGTGCACATGGACCACGGGGTCGGCGTCTTCAGGGGCCTCGAGCGGGTCGAAGTCGCCGGCAAGGAACTCGAGTCCATGGCTATCGAGTATGCGGGCGGCGAGATTCTGCGAGTACCCGTCTACCGATTGGACCAGGTCGAACGATGGGTCGGGGAATCTGAAGTCTCGAAGCCCCCGGCCGTTCATCGCATCGGCGGCAAGCGTTGGAAGACCCTGAAGCAGAAGACGCGCCAGGCCATCGAAAAGATGACGGTCGAACTGCTCGAGTTGTATGCGAGCCGATCTACCGTTCCCGGGTTCGCCTTTTCCCCAGACACACTCTGGCAAAAAGAGATGGAGTCCTCTTTCCTCTACGAGGACACTCGGGACCAGCGGCTCGCCACTGAAGACGTGAAGCGAGACATGGAGTCCTCAGGCCCGATGGATCGACTCATTTGTGGGGATGTGGGATATGGCAAGACAGAGGTCGCCATTCGAGCAGCGTTCAAGGCGATACAGGACGGAAAGCAGGTCGCTCTCCTCGCGCCTACCACCGTCCTCGTAGAACAACATCGGCACACATTTGAAGAACGCCTGGCAGACTACCCGGTCAAGATCGGTGCGTTGAGCCGCTTCCGAACACCGAAAGAGCAGCAGGTACTCCTAGAGAAGATCAAGACTGGCGAGGTCGACATCATTCTCGGGACCCACCGTCTGCTGTCGAAGGATGTCGAGATCGCGAAGCTGGGCTTGCTCATTGTCGACGAAGAGCAGCGGTTCGGGGTGCGGCACAAGGAACGACTAAAGCAACTTCGATCCTCTGTTGACGTTCTCACTCTGACCGCGACCCCGATTCCGCGAACGTTATATCTCTCGCTAACCGGAATCCGGGACCTCTCTCTTATCCGGACTCCGCCGCGCGATCGCATGCCGATCATTACGCATTTGGTGCCGTGGTCCGATCAGATCATCGCCGAAGCGCTTCAGAGGGAGCTGGATCGGGGAGGGCAGGCATTCTTCCTGCACAACTTGGTATCAACGATCCAAGGGGCGGCCGACCGGATGCGAGAGTTGGCGCCCGGTGCCCGAATCGATGTTGCTCATGGGCAGATGAAGCCGCGCGACCTAGATCGTGTGATGCGCGACTTCGTCGAGGGCGAGATCGACGTCCTTGTCTGCTCTTCAATCATCGAGAACGGCCTCGACGTTCCCAATGCCAACACTCTCATTGTGAATCGGGCGGACCACTTCGGGCTCTCGCAGCTCTACCAGATCCGTGGACGGGTGGGACGCTCGGACCGAAGGGCGTACTGCTACTTGGTGGTGCCCAGCAATCTCAACGAAGAGGCGGAGCGGCGGCTTCGAGTGCTGGAGCACTACACCGAGCTAGGGAGCGGCTATTCGGTGGCCCTACGAGACATGGAGCTCAGAGGCGCGGGCAATCTTCTGGGGGGAGATCAGTCTGGTTTCGCTCACGCCATCGGAATCGATGCCTACATGCGCCTCTTGGAGCAGACCGTGAAGAGGCTCAAGGAAGGCGAGGTCGAGGAAGAATACGCCCACCCGGAAGTCACTATGGCCGGATCGGCGTATCTGCCGGACGAATACGTCCCGGATTCGGGCCAGAAGCTCCACCTCTACCGTCGACTGTCAAAACTGGCACACATCGCAGAGGTGGACGCACTCAGGGAGGAACTCGAAGATCGATTCGGGGCACTTCCCGAAGAGGTCGGGCGACTACTCGACGGCGCTGGCCTGAGGATTCTCGGGCGCAAAGTCGGAGTTGAGCGTATCCTGCTACGGAAAGGTGAAGCGAGGGTGAACTTTAGGTCGACTGCGATGCCGCGTCTCGCGGTATTGGAAGGGCCTCTACGCGACCATGAAGTGGAGGTTGAGGTGCGCAGAATGGCGCCTCTGTCACTAGCCCTTCATCAGGCGGGGCCCGATACGCTAGTTTCGACTTTGATCCTGGCTCTTTCCACTTTATTAAATACTCGAAGTGAAAATGCTTAATCGCCTACTACACAATGTTTTAAGGATGATAGAGATGTTTACACCGAAACCGTTGCGTCGCACGGCGCGCGCCTGCCGAGCCATAGCGTTGGGGCTGGCCACCCTTCTCGGGGCTTGTGATGCGGGCTCCGATCGAATTGTGGCCAGCGTCGGAGCGCACGAACTAACCGTCGACCAACTGGTTGAGCTTCTGGCGCGCCAGAACGCGGTGCCGAATCAACCCGAAATCGTGGAGGCTCTGGCAAATTTTTGGGTCGATTACGCTCTGTTGGCGGTAGCGGCCCAGGAAGACTCACTTCTCACCAATGTAGACCTGAGTCCACTGCTTGAGCCCCAGTTGCAGCAGGAGGTCATTGATCTCTTCCTTCAGTCCACTGTGAGTGCGGATACGGCGCTCACCGAAGAAGATCTCAGAGCACTGTGGGACGCGGATCCGCCGGCAGACTCTGTCCGGGCACGCCACATTTTACTGACCTTTCCTGACCAGGCAACCCAGACTCAAATCGACAGCGTCGTGAACCTGGCGGTTCAATTGAAGAACCGCGCGGCCACTGGAGAATCGTTCGAGGCTCTAGCCCGGCGGTACTCAGAGGATCCCGGGAGCGGATCGTTGGGTGGTGACCTCGGATTCTTCGGGCCCGGTGCTATGGTGCCCGCCTTCGAAGAGGCGACTTACGCGCTCGAAGTGGGAGAGGTCAGTCCCCCAGTCGGAAGTGAGTTCGGGATACACCTGATTCAACTCACCGACCGGAAACCCACAACCTTCGAGAACGCTGCGGAGTCCTTCAGAAGCTTCGTGGTCACGCAGCGGGTGCGCGGAGCCGACTCGACCTATCTGGCAGACCTGGACCAAGAGGCGGAGATCGAAGTGGCGGCCGACGCGGTAACCTTGTTGAGAGAACTGGCGGCGCGGCCCCAAGATGCGCTGAGCGCCCGAGCCGCGGGCCGTACTGTGGTCGACTACCAAGGCGGTGCTTACTCGGCCGGCGATCTCCGTGAGTTCCTCCAGACGAGACCGGCAGAATTCGCGGCGCAGGTCCAGACCGCCTCGGACGCCGACGTGACCGTATTGCTACAGAGGCTCGGCCAGGCACAGGTGCTCACGGCAAGGGCCGCGCAGGATGGAATCGCCCTTACGGAAGGTCGTCAGGATACGCTGCTTACGCAGACCCGTGCGAATATAACCCAAGCAACCGACGCCCTAGGTATTCGGCTGATCACCGCCTTGGCGGATGAAACATCGGATGCAGCGCTGGAACGCACTCTCCTTCAGATCATGCGCGAACTCGTGGCCGGGACTCGCAGCGCCATCCCGCTTGGGGTGGTGACGGTGTCTCTTCGACGAAACGAGGACTGGTCGATATCCGCTCGATCGATCACCGCTACTGTAGCGAGAATCGCGGAGGTAATGGGGGAAGAAGTCGACCTTCAACCGCAACCAGCCACTGCGCCAGCGGCTGAACCAGTCCAGGATTCGCTCACAAATTGACCAATCCTCAATCGCGACATTCGGAACATGACTTTTCCAACAGGTTTAGAGAACGGATGACGAACCGTTCAAAGACATCAGCTACGGCGTGTACGCCGGGTAGCCCGCGTTGGTCGGCTCCCTTTCTCATTGCAATGCTCCTTTGGGGAGGTACTGAGTCCGCTTCAGCACAAAACCCGGCCGGGTTCACCGACGTGGTTGAGCAGGTCGCCGCAGTGGTCGGCGATTCAGTGATCCTGATGACTGAGATCGACTCTCAGTTACTCCGGATGGAAGCTCAAGGATGGACTCGACCGGAGAGCATATCCGAATTGATGCGTTTCAAAGCGGATGTGCTCAACCAGCTGATCAACCAGCAATTGGTCATTCAAGATGCTGGGAAGGACAGCACGCTGGTGATCGGCGAACAGGAACTCGAAGAGCGGCTAGAGCAGGAGGTCGACGGGCAGATTCGTCAGTTCGGCACCCTGTCGAGACTTCAAGACGCTCTCGCCGCTCAGAGTATGACCATGTCGGTCTTCCGTGACCAACGCCGCAGCGCAATCCGACGGGAGCTTTTGCAGCAGAGGTACATGGCAAAGAAGGGTCGCACGGCCACGGATATTTTCCTGAACGAGGAAGAGCTACATGCCTTCTTCGACGAGAATCAGGAAGAGATGCCTCAGCAGCCGCCGACCGTCAGCTTCATGAACCTGCAGCTGGCTCCCAAGCCCACCGAAGAAGCCAAAGCCACGGCACTCGCCAGAGCCGACAGCGTGCTGGAAATAATGCGTGCGGGGGATAAGGACGACTTCGGCGAGCTAGCCAAGCAGTACTCCGACGGACCTTCTGCGGCGGCAGAGGGCGAACTCGGCTGGGTTCGGCGTGATGGCACCTTTGTCGAAGAGTTCGAGGAGGTGGCGTTCAGGCTTCCACCCGGCATGGTGAGCCTCCCGACCGAAACCGATTTTGGGTACCACCTCATCATGGTGGAGCGGGTCAGGGGTGGAGAGAGGCGGCTACGGCACATTCTCTTCCAGCCGGAGGTCACACAGGCCGACATCGACCGGAACCAGAAACTTGCCACGGATTTCAGAGACCGATTGCGAGCGGGCGAGGACATCGCTGACCTGGCGGAGCTAGCTAAAGAGCCTGTGGACACCTTGGATTTGACGATCGCCGAAGTCAATCAGATTTCACCCGCATTCGCCAGCGCGCTCCAGAGTGCCCAAGCGGGTGATGTGGTGGGCCCGCTGAGCTTCAGCAGCCAGAGCGCCAATACGTTGGGGCTCGCGAGGGTCGTTGAGATCAAAGGTGGCGGGGTGCTCAAGTTCGAGGACGTTCGAGATCAGATCGAAGCCCGCTTGAAGTCCGACCGCCTCACCGAGTCGGTGGTTAAGGACTTGAGGGACCGGGTCTTCGTCGAAGTCAGACTCGCCGGAGCGCCCTGACGAGCGAGGAGCCATGTCAGCGAACCGTTTTGCGGTCACGCTGGGGGATCCCCGGGGAATAGGGCCGGAGATCATTCTGAAGGCCCTCCAGAGCCTTCAGATGCCCCCGTCCGAGATCATCATCCTGGGACCCGAAGGTCATGACCCGGGGGTAGGTCGATATGAACCGGTCGGAGCGTTCGACGGCTCTGAGGCCTCGGCCGGACTAATATCCGCCCTGGCTATCGAACACGCGGTGTCCTTGGCGCAGGAGGGGTCGGTGGCGGGAATCGTCACCGGGCCGATCCACAAGCCGGCGCTGCGCTCCGCAGGGTTTTCCGATCCGGGCCACACGGAGATGCTTCAACGCCTCACGGGCGCACCGGACGTGGGGATGCTCATGGCCGCGGAAACTACCGCGATCGGTGGCCCCCTCCGTGTCCTCCTCGCGACTACGCACGTGCCGTTGAGGAACGTGCCCGACCTCGTCCGAACTGAAGGCCTCGTCGCGCAGACGATCCTGCTCTGCCGCGCTCTGGAACATGATTGGCGAATTCGGGCACCCCGAATAGGGCTGTGTGCGCTTAATCCTCATGCCTCGGACCGGGGGCTCTTCGGCGACGAGGAGGCGCAAGTCTTTGTGCCCGCGATTCAAGAACTTCGATCGGGCGGCGTAGATGCCCAAGGCCCCTTCCCCGCAGACACTGTCTTCGGGCGGGCGCTTCGGGGCGAGTTCGATGCGGTGGTCGCCCCATATCACGATGTAGGGATGGCGGCGTTCAAGACCGTCACGTTCGGGAGTGGGGTGAACGTGACCCTCGGACTTCCCTTCGTCCGAACTTCACCCGATCATGGAACCGCTTTCGACCTGGTCGGCACCGATCAGGCCGACCCATCTTCCATGAAAGAGGCCATCCGCCTTGCGTCTCAGCTCGCTCAGAACCGTTTTGACACGCTGGCCGCCCAAACTTAGCTTTCGTTTCCGGGCACTCGTTGCTCCCGAAAGTGGCTGGTAACTAACAACTTACGGGGTCGCGACAACTGCGTGATCAAGTTCATCCACGTCACAAAAGAGTACGCTCGGGGAGAACCTGCCCTCAAGGACGTCTCCTTCCAACTCCCCAAGGCCCAATTCGCCTTCATTACGGGCCACTCTGGGTCGGGAAAGTCCACGACGATGCGGCTCGTCCACATGGCCGAGCGGCCGAGCCACGGCGAGGTCCGCGTGAGTGGGTTTTCATCGGAACGGACGTCTCCTCGTGATATCTGGAAGCTTCGGCGACAGGTGGGCTACGTCTTCCAGGAATTTCGTCTCCTACCCGGTCGAACGGCGCAAGAGAACGTCAGCTTCGCCTTGCAAGTGACTGGCACGCCCGACAAACAGGTCCGGTCCCGGGCTCAGCGTTTGCTCAGCCAGGTCGGTCTATCCTCAAAAACTGGCTCCGAAGTCCACGAACTATCAGGAGGCGAGCAACAACGTGTGGCGATCGCCCGTGCGTTGGCCAATGAGCCTCTCCTGCTGCTCGCCGACGAGCCCACCGGCAACCTGGACGATCGTGCCACCCGCGGGATCATGGATCTGTTTTGGGAGATCAACGCAATGGGGATGGCCGTGCTGATGGCCACACATGATCTCGACCTAGTCCGACGTTATCCATCTGCCCGAGTCTTAGAGCTCGACCAGGGGCGGCTGGTATACGACTCGCACGAGGGTCAGGACACGAACGGGAGCGTAGACTGACATGTTCTACACACTCCGTGAAACGTTCTCCGCCTTCCGCCGTGCTCCCCTGCTCACCAGCCTCTCGGCAGCCATGGTGGGGCTGGCACTCTTCGGAGTCGGGTTGTTCTCGCTGGCTGCTCACAACCTCAAACTCGCCCTCGATACGCTGGAGGAGCGGGTAGAGATCGTTGCTTATCTGAGAGATGACGCCGGTACCGACGAAATCGCGGAAATGGAGCGGGCCCTCTCCGCCCTGCCCGAGGTTATGCTCGTCGAGTTTGTGACGAAAGATGAGGCACTCGTCAAAGCACGGCGCGAACTTCCCGAGTTTCGCGAGGTTATGACGGACTTGGCCGTGAACCCTTTGCCGGCTTCACTGGAGATTGAGCTGGAACCTGGTAGCCGGACGCCTGCCACTGTCGACCGGTTAGCGCAACAGGCCCGCCTCTACCCGTTCGTTGAGGAAGTTCAGTACGGACAGGAGTGGGTGGACAAGCTCTTCACTCTCCGGCGAATGGGTGGCGTCACCGCGACTGTGCTGGGTGTTGCCTTCGCCATGGTAGCGGCCCTCATAATCGGAACGGCCGTCCGGATCGCCATCTTCGCCAGGCGCGAGGAGATCAAGGTGATGCAACTGGTCGGCGCTCGCGACGGCTTCATTAGGAGACCATTCCTGTTTGAGGGTGCGATCACCGGTGCGGCCGGGGGCGCCCTCGCGATCGGGCTCACGTACGTCACTTTCCGAGGCATCCTCCACTACCTCTTCTCGATCGAGTGGATTCCTGTCGAGTGGGTCGCCGCCGGTATTCTTGCTGGCGTCATTTTTGGCGTAATCGCCAGCAGCTTCGCCGTCCGCAAGCATTTGAGAGAGGTCTGACCATGCGGTTGGGTCGGCCCCTCTCGGCGCTGTTGCTCGGGACAACGCTGCTCGGCGCAGTCTTCGTCGGACCGAGCGATCTAAGCGGCCAGGCAGAAGACATCCGTCGTGAAATCCTCGCCAGCCAACGGCGTCTCGAAGAGGTACGCGCGGAGCGAGCACTCCTTCGTGGTGAGATGAACAATCTAGAGGGCCGAGTCCGTGATGTGTCGGGCGAACTCGCCAACATCGAGCGGCAGATCAGTGCGTCCCGGTCGGCCCTGGGTGAAGTCGATTTTCAAGTGGATGCGGTCGCTAACGAAATCGAAAGCTCGTCACGGGACCTCGTGGTGACGCGGGAAAGGTTGCGGAATGGAGCCGCTATTCTCAACCGTCGACTCCGCGATATCTACAAGCGTGGCCCCCTCCATTCCCTGAGCGTGATGTTGGGGGCGGGATCGTTCTCGGATCTACTTACCCGGTATCGGTACCTTCGACTGATCGCGTCCTACGACCGAACACTGTTGGAGCGAGTCGGGGAGATGGAGGCCCAAATGGTCGCTAAGAACGATGACCTCAAGGTCCATATGTCCGACCTCGGACGCCTTCGACAAGCCAAGCAAGGGGAGGTCGCTTCACTTCGATCGGTGGAGGACCGGCACCGACGAGCGCTCGAGAGCTTCAGGGCAGAGGAACGTAGGGCTGACAGCCGGCTGGAGAAGCTGGACAGCGACGAGACTCGTTTGACCCGGCTGGTGACCGATCTAGAGACCCGGCGCGTAGAGGCCGAAAGCCGCCTATCGGGCCGCCCACCGATTACCATGTCCTCGGAAGATGTGGGTTCCCTCGACTGGCCGGTGGACGGCGAACTGATTTACCGATTCGGTCGAGAGCAAAGACCGAACGGAATCGTCCTCAGATGGAACGGGATCGGGATTCGAGCATCGACTGGCTCACCCGTACGGGCCGTCCGTGCGGGTACAGTGGTGCTTGCGGGTCCGTTTGAAGGGTACGGGCCCACGGTCGTCCTCAGCCATGGCGAAGGCTTCTACACGCTCTATCTCTATCTGGAAGAAATCGGTGTAGTACAGGGACGACGAGTGGAAATTGGTCGGGTCGTAGGAACAGTCGGCGGGACCGACACACCCGAGGGTCCGCACATCGAGTTCCAGATCAGGGCGCCGGTCGATGGTGGGTCACCCAAGGCCCGAGACCCTCTCCAGTGGCTGAGGCCACAGGGTCCTTGAGCCTCCACTCCTTCGTGGGGCACGACGCCGTCCGCTCGTCCCTCGCCCTCGCTTCAGAGCGCGGTTCCCTACCGGTCAGTCTGTTGATTCATGGTCCGAAGGGCGTTGGTAAACAACGGCTGGCCTTATGGCTGGGCCAGCTTCTCCTGTGTACCGATCAGACCGCGGCCGGCCCGTGTGGCCAGTGTAAGGCGTGTCGCCTCGCGTTGTCCTTGGAGCACCCCGATCTGCACTGGTATTTTCCGCTCCCTAGGCCTCCGCGGGTCCGGCCGGACAAGCTCGCCCAAGCTCTGGAAGAGGCTAGGCACGAAGTCTTGGCGGAGCGGCGCGAGAACCCACTAGCCGCGTCCGTTCGCTCCACCGAGCCGACAGGCCTCTACCTCGCCGTCGCACAACACCTACGGAAGCAGGCCCAGAAGCGTCCAGCCATGGGCACCCACCAGATCTTCATTATCGGAGACGCCGAGACTCTGGTCCCTCAAGAGTCGAGCCAGGCAGCCGCCAACGCGCTGCTCAAACTGCTCGAAGAGCCTCCGGCGGGGACGGTCCTCATCTTGACCTCCAGTGAGCCCGGACGCCTGTTGGCGACGATCCGCTCGAGAACGATGCCGCTGCACCTCCCAGGGCTACCCGCTAGTGAGGTAGCCGGCTTTCTCCATCACAGTTCTGGGGTGGATGCGCAGACTGCTCAGCGAGCGGCCCAACTTGGGCGTGGCTCCATCGGTCGTGCCCTGGGATTTCTTCCTAGTGGCGATGATCCGGGTCCACTTGAACAGCTGCGCCAGCAGGCCTTCCGTTTCCTGAAGGTTGCGGCAGCACCTGATTCCGGAGCCGCCTACTGTCACGCTCTCGAATTCCAGTCCGTTCGTGGACGGGGGTTGATCGCCCTACTCGACCTTGTGGAAGACGCGCTGAGAGACCTCTCCGCCACTGCGGCTGGAGCGACTGATCAAGTCATCAGTATCGACACCACTGATTTCCTAGAACGGATCCGAGCAGAGCGGGATATCCACCCTGTCGCGATTGCCGAGGCCTTTCTTCGATTGGAGGAGGCCAAGGAGATGGCCGCGGGCAACGTGAACCCTCAACTCGTCGTTGCGGGGCTTCTGACCGGGATCCGAGAGGCATTGAATGGCACCGTCCGCTAAGAACGAAACCGAGGGTCCCCAGGGGCTAACTCACTTGGACCCCGATGGTCATGCCCGCATGGTCGATGTATCCGACAAGACCGTCTCCCAGCGGACTGCAGTGGCCGAAGGACGCATTCGAATGGCACTCGCGACCCTGGAGGCCATCGAGGTGGGCGATGTGAAGAAGGGCGACGTTGTCCAAGTTGCTCGCCTAGCGGCCATATCGGCCGGAAAGCGCACCGGCGACCTGATTCCGCTGTGCCATATGCTTCCGGGGGCTTCATTCAGCATCGAGGTGACCATGGACCACTCCCTTCCGGGAGTCGTCATGCGAGCGGAGGTGAAGGTCGCGGGCCAGACCGGGGTTGAAATGGAAGCCCTCACGGCGGTGACCGTCGGCCTCCTTACCGTGTACGATATGGCCAAGGCCCTCGACCGGGGAATGACCATCGAAGGCGTCCGACTGCTCGTAAAGGACGGTGGGAAGTCCGGCCGATGGACCGCGGACGATTGAACCACCACTGAGACCGTTTTCCCTCTTGGAGATGTATCCGTGAGAAACACATTGCTCGTCCCCGTCGTGATCATCTCTGTGGGCGGATGTACGGGAGGAGGCGCCTCCCCCGGCGCCTCTCCAGCGCCGTCGGCCCGGCCGGAAGTAGTGGCCTCTGGAAACAATTACTCCGCATCGACGAGCCGGGCGGCCGGTACGATCATGGCCGGACAGATCCAGGAGCACATCGACTACCTCGCCAGCGACGAGCTGGCCGGTCGCGACACGCCCAGTCCCGGTCTTGAGCTGGCGGCCGAATACTTGGTTGGTGCACTAGAGGGCGCAGGGCTCGCGCCCGCGGGAGACGCCGGGACGTATCTCCAGCGCTTCCCCTACACACGAACGGCGATGGTCGCCGCCGATAGGCGAGTGGCTTACTCCGGACCTTCCGGGGCCCGCGACCTCGACTTTGGCGGGGACTACTACGTGATCCCCGGACAGCAGGTTGCCGAAAATGCGGCCGTGGTCTTCGGTGGGGCCGCCGGACAGCCGGCGGGGGGGCTAGCGCAGGCAGCACGCGGAAGCGTCGTGGTGTTCACGGCTGATGGAAACCCTGTGGTCGGCACGGGCGAGGCCCTGCTCGGTGCGTTCCAAGTTGCCGCGCAGAGCGGTGCCACCGCCATGGTCCTCCTCCTCGACGAAACCAATGCACCCGACAGTGTTCTCGACATGGCGAGCGGCATCCAAGGGGCAGGCCTGGCCACTCCCCTACCTATCGTCGGGCTATCCCAGACGCGGTCTCGCGAGCTTTTCGAGGCAGCGGGTCTGGACTTACCGGCACTGCGTGAGTCGCCCCCTGCGAATGCCGTCACTCTCGAGGGAATCACCATGACGGTGGCCGCTCCCTTCGAGGTCTCCGAGCATTCGCCCCCGAACGTCGTGGCGATATTGCAGGGCAGTGATCCGGTCCTCCAGAACGAGTACATCGTATATAGCGCCCACTTCGACCACGTCGGCGTGGGGCTCTCTGACGAATCTGGAGACTCGATCTACAACGGTGCGGACGATGATGCTTCAGGCACCTCGGTTCTCCTGGCGACCGCCGCGGCCTTCGCTTCGATGGACGAGCCACCGTCACGCTCAGTACTTTTTCTCGCGGTCAGCGGGGAGGAGAAAGGGCTCCTCGGCTCGAAGTACTTCTCCGAGAACCCGACCGTGCCGCTAGATGGCATCATCATGAACATCAACCTCGACATGGTGGGAAGGAACCACCCTGATACCGTTATCGGCGTCGGTAGACAATACACGAACCTGGGCACCCTTACGGACCAAATCCTGGAAGAACACCCGGACCTCGGATTCACGGTTATAGAAGATCCGAAGCCGGAGGAGCAGGCCTTCTTCCGAAGTGACCACCTCCATTTCGTGAACAAGGATATCCCGGCGATTTTCTTCACCACATGGGACCACGAAGACTACCACCAGCCCTCCGACGAAGCTGACCTGATCGATTCGGAGAAAGCGGCACGAATCGCGAAGATGGTGTTCTACCTCGGCGCGCGCATCGCGGGTGGCGAAGAGGATCCTCAGTGGACCGAGAACGGATTAGACGAGGTTCAACAGATCATCGCAGAGAACGGGAACCGATAGTCCGACTATTGGACTAACTACGGCCCCACGGGACCAGATCGTAGGGGTCACTATCCGCTACGGGCACGCTCTCCTGATCGAGGCGCTCTGGGAACGACCACCCACTGCCCGATTTGAAGCAGCCGCGGCTCAATGTCGGGATTTGCCGCCCTCAATAGACCGACGTTGATTCCGTACCGAACCGCGATGTGGCTGAACGTCTCGCCGCTCTGGACTCTGTGCTCCATGAAGCTGACTCGTTGGTTGGGTGGGACCAAGGCGTAGTTTTGCTCGAACATCCGACCTCGACCCTCGGGGACCCGGACGATCGTCACTCGATCCGGCGGCGTGAAACCTCGGACCAACTGTGGATTGAGCGCCTCGATCAAGGCTTGGGGAGCGTCTGATGCAGCCGCAATCACATCAACCGAAGTCGCGTCCGGAACGGTGACTTCTTCGAATCCGAGGGGTGTCGACGATGGCGGCTCGAAGCCGTACCGCTCGGGCGACGCAGCCAGCGTCGAAGCTGCTAGAAGCTTCGGTATGAAGTCGCGAGTCTCCGCGGGAAGCGATTCGTACAGCACCAAGAAGAGACTGTCTCCTTGGGGTGCTAAAGGTGCGCGGAGCCGAAGCATGCGTGATATCCGAGACGGCCCGGCGTTGTACGCCGCCAAGGCAACATACCATGAGCCGAACCGCTCACGGTGTTCCGCCAAGACGTCCAGGGCCTTCGGAGTGGCCCGGAGCGGATCTCTCCGTTCGTCGAGCAGCGGGCTCACGGTCAATCCGACTTCGCGCGCCGTGCCGCTCATGAATTGCCAAAGACCTACCGCCGCCGCCGAACTACGGGCCGACGTCGCGTAGCCGCTCTCGATGATGGGTAGATATCGGAGAGAGCGAGGGAGCTCGCGGATCGCAATCTCACGATCGACAACCTCCCGGTATACCTCCATGCGAGACAGGTAGATCTGGAAATCCCTCGCACCCGCCCCCGTCCAGCGCTCGATCCATCTTTGAACGCGTTGCGCCACGATCGGATGCCGGGCCCAGCGTGAGTCGAGGATCGGATCCCGAATCACCTCGGGTGGCTCCGTGAGGATGGGACCGGCCCCATCGTAGAGGAAGGCCAGCCGATCGGTTCTCAGCGGAGGACCCGGCAGCGATGCAGGAGGCTCCGGGATGCTCGCTGCACACGCCATGAGGCATACCGACGCCGTCACCAGAGCAGTTCTGAGTGCCCTCACATCAATCACACGAGCACTTGGTCCACCTCGCTCAAGAGCCGAGCCACGCGCCCTCTCGGAGACGGGAGGGGAGCCAGAGTGCGGCAGGAGCCGAGCCGGAATGTCGTGAACTCGCATAAGGAGGAGTCGACCCTACATGTGGTAGTTGGGCGCTTCCCTAGTGATTGTGACGTCGTGCGGGTGAGACTCCCGAAGCCCTCCGCTGGTCACACGCACGAACTCGGCCTTCTCCCAAAGCTCCCGGAGATCGGCGGCACCGCAGTACCCCATTCCGCTCTGGAGTCCCCCGATCAACTGAAACACGGAGTCGGCCATGGGCCCCTTGTACGGGACGCGAGCCTCGATCCCCTCGGGCACCATCTTGCGCTTTTCGATCCCGGGGTCCTGGAAGTAACGGTCCGCCGAGCCCTCCTGCATCGCGGAGAGAGAACCCATGCCCCTCACGGTCTTGAAGCGGCGGCCCTCCATCAAGAAGCTTTCGCCCGGCGATTCTTCGGTACCGGCGAACATGGATCCCATCATCACCGACTGGGCTCCGGCGGCTAGCGCCTTGACCATATCGCCTGAGTAACGGATGCCTCCGTCCGCGATGACCGGGACCTCATCCTGAACGCCCTCCACCGCATCCATGATCGCAGTGAGTTGTGGGAGCCCTACTCCCGTCACGATTCGGGTCGTACAGATCGACCCCGGTCCTACCCCCACTTTGATCGCGTCGGCTCCTCGCTCCAAGAGAGCTGCAGCGCCCTCTTTGGTACCGATATTGCCCGCCACGATCTGCGCGTCGGGAAATCTCTCCCGGGTGCGGGAGAGGGCCTGCAGCACTCCCTCCGAGTGCCCATGAGCAGAATCGATAACCAGCACGTCGACTCCGGCCTCCACGAGCGCTCCTGCCCGGTCGAGGTCACTAAGGGCAGCTCCGACCGCGGCCCCAACCCGCAGCCTCCCGTGCTGATCTTTACAAGAATTGGGAAACAGGCGGCGCTTGAAGATGTCCTTCACGGTTATCAATCCCTGAAGGACGCCGTCGCCATCAACCACCGGAAGTTTCTCGATACGGTGTTGGTGAAGAATTTTCTCCGCGTCCTCGAGGCTCGTACCCACCGGTGCGGTGACTAGGCCGTCGGACGTCATGACGTCACCGATCGTGCGATCAAGGTCCGTTTCGAACAGCAGATCTCGATTCGTCACGATCCCGATGAGCCGGCCGCTCTCTTCAACGATCGGAACGCCTGAAATCGAGAACCTAGCCATGAGCCCATGGGCTTCGCGAAGGGTCTTGCCGGCCGGCAGCGTAATGGGGTCCCTGATCATCCCGCTCTCAGAGCGTTTGACCCGATCGACCTCCTCGGCCTGCCGGTCGATCGAAAGATTCTTGTGGATGACTCCGAGCCCGCCCTGTCGCGCGATCGCGATCGCCATACCGGATTCGGTAACGGTATCCATCGCCGCCGTGAGGAGCGGGACCTGAAGTTGAATCTTCTTGGTGAGCGAAGAGGCGACCGACGTGTCCTTTGGGTGCACGGTCGAATGCCCGGGCACGAGGAGAACGTCGTCGAAAGTCAGGGATTCCTTGGTTATCACTGCCATGACTTCATTCCGTTCACCCATAAACGAGACGCCCGCCCACCCGAGATCTCGTGTCGAGACCCCCGGAGAACAGGCGCAATATTGGCTACCATGGAAGATCTTACCCGAAGGCGTCTCGGGGTGTCAACCCTCCCCGTTCTTCTCAGGGTCCGTGCCTTCGCCCTCGCTGATTTCCGGATTATCCTGGTTCGGCGCGTCCGGCTCGGAAGGGTCTCCGAGAGACGGGGTCAATTCATCGAGGAGCTGTTTGCCCGCAGAGGACACTTCAGAGAGCACACGATCAGCGGTGGCTATCAGTTGAAACGCCTCCCTGAGGGTGGCTGGACTCATCGCCTTTTTTCGCAACTTGTCTTCCATCGACTCGGCGAACTTTTGAAGGCCCGAGGCTTCTTGGGCGATATCTGTGGCGTACTTACCCTCGAGGAACTCGATATAATCGAGGATCTGATACACTTGCTCCTCCGGAAGACTCTCGATCTTCCGCATGAGGCGCTGCCGCAGTACGTCGTGCATGGCCTATATCCCTGAGGGTCGAAGTTCCCGGTCCCGGCGGTCTACGAGCAAGTTAACACGGGCCCTAAACGTCGGCGACGGCTTTGCACGTCGGATGAAAGAACCTATCGTGCACCCTCGCTCCGGAACTCGTTGATCCCTACGGGCCTAGACCGCCAATGGTTTTCCTACCCAACCGAAAAGTTGATATCTCGGAAGAGGCCGTCCACCTCTACGAGGAGTGGCTCGGCTCAATCGAGGGGCAGCTACAGGATCCCACGTGCGATCGATACGCCTTGTGCCGATCGGTGCTGACGGAGATTCACCATCCGGAACTCGTTGGCGTGGATCCGGCGACACTCCCTCTGTCTACGCAGGTGCTTCTGGCCCAGATGGACGCCCGTAGCGTCGCTCTCGAGCCAGAGTATTATGCCGAGACCGACCTTGAGCGGTACGACCCCGTGAAGCCGCTGATTTGGCTGTGGGAGGGGTTCGACCGGAGTTCACTCGGGGAGAATGTCCACCTTGGAGTGAAATTCCGCAGGATGCTCGCGAAGCGGATTTTCCGACGCTGTGGTGAGAACTTCAAAGCTTTCCATCACGTAAAACTCTCGTTCGGCTACAACATGGATGTGGGTGACAACGTGGTGGTCCACCGACATGTGCTACTGGACGACCGCGGAGGCATTCAACTCGGGGACGGCGCTTCTATTGCCGACTTCGCCAACATCTATAGTCACTCGCACGACCTGGTCGAGGGACGGGACATTAGCACTCCCGTAACGGTGATCGGAGCTGGAGTTCGCATCACCTACCACGCCACGGTCATGTCCGGAGTCCATATCGGCGACGGTACGATGCTTGGCTCGTTAGGAGTCGCTACCCGCAATACCGATGCGCAGAGCGTTTATGCAGGCATCCCGGCGAAGAAAATCAAAGACAAGCCGTCGCGAGAACGCTCGCCGCCCACGCAGGATCCGCTGGCTGACGACCAAAACGGATGAGGCCGCCGCAGTGACTTCCCGGGAACGGTTCGGGCCGCAGTGGACTACCTAGCCGAAGGACTCGAAGGACCCTTAGCCCTCTTCGGCCTCGTACTGCTGTTGTAAGCTCTCCACGACGGCCGGGTCGGCCAGGGTCGTCGTATCACCAAGCGCCTGTCCCTCGGCGATATCTTTGAGTAACCGCCTCATGATCTTGCCCGATCTTGTCTTGGGCAGATCCGCCGTGAAGACGATGATCTCGGGACGGGCAATTGCCCCGATCTTCGACGCGACGTGGGCCTTCAACTCCGTCTCCAGATCGTCGCTCCCGTCGCGACCCGGCCCCAGCGTCACGAAGGCAGCGATGGACTGACCCTTCACGTCATGGGCCTTCCCCACTACAGCGGCCTCCACTACGGCGTTGTGATCGACCAGCGCGCTCTCGACCTCCATGGTACCGATTCTGTGGCCGGCGACGTTCAGAACGTCGTCCACTCGACCCAAAATCCAGAGGTAACCGTCATCGTCGAACTTGGCCCCGTCACCGGGAAAGTAGATGTCGTCCCATTTGGACCAGTACGTATCACGGAAGCGTTGGTCGTCGCCGTAGATCGTCCTTAGCATGGAAGGCCAGGGCCGAGTAATGGCCAGGTATCCGGCCGTGACCTCATTGCCACCGTCATCGAGAAGGGCGGCCGAGATTCCAGGAAAGGGCTCTGTGGCACTTCCTGGCCGGGTGGTGGTGACCGCCGGCAAGGGAGTAATCATGATCGCGCCGGTCTCCGTCTGCCACCACGTGTCGACGATGGGACAGCGCTCTCCACCGATCACCTCGTGGTACCACATCCAAGCCTCGGGATTGATCGGCTCTCCAACGCTGCCCAGAAGCCTCAGCTTCGACAGGTCGTGCTTCGCCGGCCATTCGTCACCCCACTTCATGAACGCCCGGATCGCCGTTGGGGCAGTATAGAAGATGGTCACGCCGTATTTCTCACACAGATCCCAGAAGCGGTCGCTTTCGGGCCAGTTGGGCGCGCCTTCGTACATGAGGGCGGTCGCCCCGTTTGCCAACGGGCCATATACGATGTAGCTGTGCCCCGTCACCCACCCTACGTCGGCCGTGCACCAATAGACGTCGTCTTCCTTCAAGTCGAAGACACATTGGGTCGTAGCGTGGACCTGTGTGAGGTAGCCCCCTGTCGTGTGGACGACTCCCTTCGGTTTCCCTGTCGTGCCGGACGTATAGAGGATGTAGAGGAGGTCCTCAGCGTCCATGACCTCAGCCTCACACTCGGCCGCGGCGGCCGCAACGACCTCATGGTACCAGTGATCGCGGCCCGGCTCCATATGTGCGTCGACCTGCTCCGTGAGCCCCTCTCCTCGAGCCACCACTACCACGGCCTCAATGGTAGGACAGGACTCCAAGGCCTTGTCGGCATTGACCTTGAGCGGAACGACACCGCCCCTCCGAAAACCGCCGTCCGCCGTGATCAGCACTTTGACCGTGGCATCGTTGATTCGATCCGCAAGAGACTCGGGGCTGAAGCCGCCGAACACCACGGAGTGCGGCGCTCCGATCCGAGCACACGCCAACATGGCGATGGCTGCCTCGGGGATCATCGGAAGGTAGATGGCTACCCGATCCCCTTTCGCTACCCCTAAGTCCTTGAGCGCATTCGCAAACCTGGATACCTCGGCGTGCAACTCCAGATATGTGTATGATCGAGTATCGCCCGGCTCACCCTCCCAAATCAGTGCGGTCTTGTCCCGGCGCGGACCATCCAGATGTCGATCGAGGCAGTTGTGGGCAACGTTTAGCTTGCCTCCGACGAACCACTTGGCGTGTGGGGGATTCCACTCGAGAACCGTATGCCACCGCTCGAACCAGTCGAGTTTCTCTGCCCAGGACTCCCAAAACGCCAAATAATCTTCTGAGGCCCGATCATAGAGCCGACGGTCTGCCACCACCGCCCCATCTTTGAAATGCTCTGGCGGAGGGAAAACACGTTCTTCCGTGAGGAGTGCATCGAGGGCTCCGCCGTCAGAACTCATTCAACAACCTCCAAGCGTAGGGCGACTCGACCGCTTGTCGAGCAGATCGCACGCCACTTCGCGGCGCACAGCGTCAGAGTAGGGGCGCCAACTGACGCTCGGCAAGCGCCAGAATCTACGGAGCGCCTCCATGGTCATCTTCGTGGAGCAGATCGAAGTCCGGCATCCGGTCGTTGTGGAAGAAGAGATAAGCACTCCGTGAGTTTTGCCCATCCCAGAGGCCCTGGAACTGATGACTGGTCGTTTTTGTAAGCCGGAGAGTTCCCAGTCTGCGTTCGACACCCCCTCGCGTACCGCTTCGAGAAGAGGCTCGAGGGTGAGGAGCGGCTCACTCGTTTTCGACATGGATCAACACCGTGGTTCTCGGGTATGGCCGTAACATGTCCACATCTTCCAATGCGAGTGATCAGGTTCTCAGGCGGGAATTTGAGGCCCGAGGCCATCGGTTCACCGAGCAGCGGGCGGCCGTATATCGGCTCCTTGCCCACACCACGGTCCACCCCACGGCGGATGAAGTGTTTCTGGGCGTCCGACAGGAAGTTCCGGGAATCTCGCTGGCGACGGTCTACAAGAGCCTGGAGACGATCGTGTCGTGTGGGCTGGCCAGCAAGTTGAGCCACACCGACGGCTCGGCGCGCTACGATGGCCGGACCGATCCGCACCACCACGCACGGTGCATCACTTGTGGAGCGGTTTCCGACATCCCGGGGGAACTCCGGGAATCCGACCTGAGCGGCATCGGGTCGGATGCAGGAGGGTTCCAGATCACCGGGTATCAACTCGAATTGACGGGCTACTGCCCCGCTTGTGCTCGCGAGCCGAATATCGTCCTCAGCTGAGGGCGCTGAGGTGAGCCAGCTCCCGCGGCTCCCCGACATCAGGGGCTGTATTCTGCTCCATGATGCGGCCCTCGCTCCTTATGCTAGTGCCTCGGGTCCCGTCAGTATCCCTCCGATGGCCTGTGTGCAGCCTTACGACGCACAAGACCTATCCACTGTCCTATCCTGGGCTCAACTCGAGGGAATTTCCGTCATCCCGAGAGGGGCTGGAACGGGCATGCCGGGTGGCAACGTAGGTCCGGGACTAGCGATAGATCTCAGCGTTGGCTTCACGGAGATCGGGGAGCCGCAGACCGATGACCACACGATCAAGGTGGGCGCGGGTGCGATCGCTGCCGACGTCGAGCAGGCAGCCCGCTCGGTCCAGCGTTTTCTGCCGCCTCTCCCATCCAGTGCCCACCGGTGCACGGTAGGCGGCATGATCGCAAACAACGCGGCTGGTGCACGTACGTACAAATACGGCGCGATACGGGATTGGGTGCGCGAATTGGATCTGGTTCTGGCCGACGGATCCCAGGAGCACGTGGTCAGAGGCGGCGGCGGCACGAAAGCGTTTTCGCCGCTGCACCAGGCGCTTCGGAAACTGCTCGGGGACGACGGGCCACGCTCCTGGCCCTCTGTGCGAAAGAATTCGAGCGGGTACGCGCTTGATCGTTATATGCCCGGAGGCGACCCGATCGAACTCGTGATCGGAAGCGAAGGCACGCTCGCGTTGGTGACGTCCGTCACCCTCGATCTCGCCTCCATCCCCGAAGCGACGGGGCTCGCGTTGTTGGCGGTCCGCGGGCTAGACGACCTTCCGGCGGTGTTGGAAGAGGCCAGCCGTCTGGAAGCCGCCGCCTGCGAGTTCTTCGGCCGGCGCTTCCTCGAGGTCACGTCGATGGGAACGCACCCTTTGGTCGGGCCCACCGTGTCAGACGCCGCGGCAGCCTTCCTTATCGAACTGGACGGGTCCACCGACCAGGTAGCGAGCGGCATAGAGGCGCTGCGGACACTCGGACACGAACTAGGTTCACCTCCGATCACGGCGATGGGTGAGGTCGAACGGAACACTCTTTGGGAGCTTCGGCACGCGGCGAGCCCCCTCATCGCCGCCTGCGCCAATCGTGGACTCGTCTCGACGCAGATCATCGAGGACTCAGTGGTGCCGCCGGAAAGTCTGGGGCGATACCTGACTGAACTGGAAGCTATTCTCGCCAGGTGGCAGACCGATGCCGTGATTTTCGGACACGCGGGGGACGCAAACGTACACGTGAACCCCCTTCTCGACGTCACTCATTTGGATTGGCGTGGGAGAGCTCGAGGCATCCTTGAAGACACTGCCGATCTCGTGGCGCGCCTCGGCGGGACGCTCTCTGGCGAACACGGCGACGGGCGCATTCGGGCACCGCTCTTGGAGCGCATATGGGGTGCCCCTTTGACCGAGGCCTTCTGGCTGGTCAAAGAAGCGTTGGATCCGGCGGGCACTCTCAATCCGGGCGTAATCCTCCCGCGCCCGGGTCAGGACCCCCTCGAAGGCCTCTGGCCCCAGCACGGCGGCCTCTCGTGAGGGATTCGCGAATGCCGAGTTCACGAGCGTTGTGGCTGGGCTTGGGAGTAGTGTTGGCTGCTTTTCTAGCCTGGAAGCCGGTGCCGGCGACTTCAGGCCCGTTGGTATCGCCAGCCCGTTTGGCCACCGCACCTGCAGCGGATACGGCCGCCCCCATGCCAGTGCCACAGGCCGGCCCGGAGGTCGCAGCACTCCGACGCGACCTTACCGGTTATATCGACGGCACCCGCTTGCGCGCGGCGCAGTGGGGGGTGTTGGTCGTATCGCTCGACCGTGGCGATACGCTCTTCGCTCGGAACGAAGATCTCCTACTTACCCCCGCTTCCAATATGAAAGTGGTAACGACGGCGGCCGCGCTGCACTTCTTGGGCCCGTCGTTCACGTACCAGACTTTCCTGCTCGGTGACGGCCCGATCGGAGAAGGGCACCTCAAGGGTGACCTAATCCTTTACGGGACGGGTGATCCCGGAATCTCTGATCGGTTCTTCCGCACTCGAACCGAAGTTTTCGAGAACCTGGCGGATCAGTTGGCGGCCGAGGGAATCACCCATATCGACGGGGCCGTGGTCGGAGACGCCACGTATTTCTCGGGACCGGAGCTCGGCCCCGAATGGAATCCGAGAGACCTGAACGAGGGATTCGCCGCGCCGGCCTCTTCCCTCTCATTCAACGAGAATATCGTAACGCTGCAGATTATTCCCTCGACGCACATCGGCGGCGTACCCACGGTTGAGACGATCCCGAGCGGATTCCCTCTCAACATGAACAATGGCGCGGAGACGGTCGTGGGACGGCCACGTCCGAGGTTGTGGCTCGATCGGCCCACGCCCACGTCGTTGATTCGTATCGAGGGGGAGATGACGCAGGGAGGCGCCGCGATATGGCGGCGCTTGACCGTGCCGGATCCAGCTCTGTACACCGCTCGTGCCCTGAGCAAGGTCCTCACGTCGAGGGGGCTCTTCGTGAGTGGGAGTCCCCGGGCGGTCCATCAGACCTCCCACTCCAAAGTCACGGGTCGACAGACCTGGGCACCGGGTCTCCCACAGGGCGAGGCAACGCGGATCATCGCCCGGCATTCGTCGCCAGAGATGATCCAGTACCTGAACGTGGTCAACCATGAGAGTCACAACCTTTTTGCCGAGACCATCTTCAAGACAATGGGTAAGGTCGTGGTCGGCCAGGGGTCGTTCGACGGAGGTGCACGAGCGGTCGAGTCGTTCACAGCCAGAAATGTGGGATTGGATCATCACGATATCGTCGCGGTCGATGGGTCTGGGTTGTCGGAGAGCAACCGGGTATCCGCCGGTGGCCTGGTGGAGATCCTTCGCTACGTATCTCAGTCCCCGCAGTGGGATGCCTTTCTCTCCACCCTGCCCGAGGCAGGCCGGACCCTGCGGAGGATGTACAGCACCAGAGCGGCGAGAAATCTCCGAGCCAAGACGGGTACCATTGAGGGAGTCTCGGCCCTGACCGGGGTCGTGTCGGCGCGAAACGGCGAGCGACTGCTCTTCAGTATCCTCTCAAACGACGTAGCATCGACGGGTGCCGCAAAGCGCATCGAAGATCGAATCGGATCGAGGCTAGCGAACTTCCAGAGGGTGCTGCCGGAGACACCTACCCCTTAGGAGGCCCTTTCCAGGGCCGAGCGTAGGCGCCGACGCAATTCGATTTCCGACATAGTGTTGAGCGCCCGCTCCGCCGTGGCCAGGCTGTTCCAGCGCACATCCAAAAGGCTGACGCCATCGTCGAGACCACCCTCTTCGTGCACATGAAAGAAGTAGCGACCCTTGTAGTCCGTGCCCGACTGCGCACGTACAGTGGCAACCCAGGCGCGTCCGTTGTCATCTAGGAATGCAGTCATGGAAGCAGCTTTCAATGGATCGTGCGGCACACAAAGAGGGCTCACATCATACGACGGCAATTCGTGATGCGGCCGAGGTTTCAAACCCACAATCGTGAAGAAAGTGCCGAAGCACAAAGTGAAATCCACCGCGGTCGGCGACCGCGGTCGGTGTCGCCTCGGTAGAGCGCGGCGATCTGCTCGGACCGCTTTGCCCGCCCGCTACGGTAGTCAGCTAGACGTGGAACGTTCAAAGTAGACATCTACACCGGAATAAATAGCTTGTGGGGGAATAATCCAAGCTAGGCACCTCCAGTTGGAAAAACAGACGGTAACGTTCCCCCCTAATGGCCGCCCCAATGGCTCCCAATTCTACAGGTGACATATCAGGAGCGACTCCGACCGTGACCTCACCCTCCACGCGGTCGCCGACCTGGATCGATATCGGTCTGATAGCGGTCTGTGTCATCTGGGGTGTCAACTTTTCTGTCATCAAGGTGGCGTTGGTCGAAATCGAGCCATTGGCCTTCAACGCCCTTCGTTTTCCGCTCGCCGCAGTGACGATGTTCGTTCTATTGAGAATGCGCGGCCCGATACCACTCCCCAAGCGAGAAGATCTGGTCCCAATCGTGCTTTTGGGTCTCCTGGGAAATCTCGTCTACCAATATCTCTTCATCATCGGAGTTGATCGCACCCTCGCCGGAAACGCGGCCCTGCTCCTTTCGACGGTGCCGGTGTGGACTCTGATACTGTCCATCGTGACGGGTCAGGAACGGCACACGTCGGGTGTCTGGCTTGGCGTATTGGCGACACTGGCGGGAATGGTTTTCGTCGTCTTGGGCGGGACAAAGGCCACCGGACGCAGCGAGGGTCCGCCGGGAGGAGATCTTCTTCTCGTGGCTGCCGCCATCACCTGGGGGATGTACACCGTCGGTTCCCAGACATTGACGCGCCGCTACGGAGCGTTGGCGCTCACGTCCTGGACCCTTTGGGTCGGAACGGTAGCGTTGGTGGCCCTTGGCGCGCCTTCGCTGGCCAGGATGGACGTCGGTAGCGTCTCCGTCATGGCTTGGGTCAGCGTAGTGTTTGCCGGCGTCCTGGCTATCGCGGTCGCCTATCTGCTCTGGAACTACGGAGTAGAGCATCTCGGAAGCGCCCGCACCGCAGTATTTCAAAACTTGGTGCCTATCACAGCGCTCATTGCCGCGTTCTTGTGGCTCGACGAGGAACCCACACTACTTCAGATGCTTGGCGCGACGATCATCATCGGGGGAATTTGGATGGCTCGCACGGCCCGCGGGAACTCTCTGTGGTCGATTGAGGGTCAGCCCGCGGACCCGGAATCCAACCGCGGGTGATGGCGGACTTCAGGGAACTCGTAGACGATGATTCCCTGGTTGGTAACCTCGGACCGGACCCGTAACCCGTCGTCCATTCCTTCCAGCACACTCTCAGCCGCAGACAAAGACAGGTTTAGAGACGCCGCCACCTCGGTGACGGTCAGAGTGCCACCCTTTTCGGTCGCCAGCAGCAGCACGCTGCGCTGCAGTCGGGCCCTCAAGGCCCGACGACGGTCTTGTCGGGCCTTGAGGCCCCACCAAATGGTGCCGGTGCCACCTGCTCCCAGCACACTGCCGACGGCTACGGCGGCAAGGTCGAACTCAACAAAACCGACCGAGATCAGCAGGGCAGCAACCAAGACCATCCCTACTCCGAGAACTCGCCGCATCAGTCCTCGACGCGGGAGCGGTTCGTCCACACCAAACTGTGGCCCCGACGTGTAAGAGCCGGCGAGCGCCGGCGCCCGGCCGGGGCCAGGTCCCAGCACTGCCGCATTCTCCCAACCCAGACCACACTGCGGGCAGATACGGTGCTTACGGCGGGCCAACCAATAGGCCAAGCCCCCAAGGCCGTACGTGAAAATCGACACGCCGAAGAGCAAGCCTACGTGGCCGGGTCGCTTGAAGTAGCCAATGCCGCTGCCCGTGTATGAGCACCGCGGACAGCCTCGCACGCCGACCCCGACGGGCCGGACGATCGAACGAGAGGAAACCGCCACCCCGCATGTAGGGCAGGCGGTCTCATCCTCTCTCAGGTGCTCACCACAGGTAGAACAGTGCATTTATCCTCGACGCAGAAAGCTTACTTCACGTAGACACTCGGCACTACGAATTCGTTCCGACAAACCGTCCTTAGAGCAGCCCGCGAGACTTAGCGATGCGAAGAGAGCGATTTCGACAAAGTGTGCGCGTAGGAGCGAATCTGTCACCGGGGAATCGTGGATAGTGCAAGCAGTTCCAGAATCGGGTTGCCGGTCAGGGTGGCCGCGCCTGTCCTGACCCGCCCCACGACACGAATGCGCTCCAGCGGGCTCAGGCCCTCGGCCTCGGGAAGCCGTTCCGGCGGGATCGCGACGTACACGAAAATCCCCTCACCACGGCCCATTCGGGTGAGAAGGAACGGCTCGCCTTCGTAGAAGTCCGTCCGAATTTTCTCGGCTCGTTCCAACGAGATGAACTGGACGTCCCACTGAAGCACACGGCCCCGGTACTCGAGCGGTGCGCTAGCCACATCCTCAAGCGTGACGTCGGCCAGGATGGTGGCTTCCTCCTCCATCGCAGTCCCCTCTGGAAGCCACAACCATCCGTCCAATCGAACTCGGGCCCAGTTCCCCTCCCGTGCCAGTATCCTTAAGTTCGCCCCGGGCACTGCGGCAGCGAGCGTATCCCCGTCGGGCGTACTCAAGATGGCGGCATCAACGTCCCCGCCTATGGTCCACTCCTCAGCGAGCACAGCCTCCGCACGTTCTTTAACCGCGTCAGACCCTACGGTTTCGAGATCGACAGAAGGACTCCAGATCCACGCCCCGCGACGCACTCGCACCCAGCCAGGTACCCGTTCAACCTCCTGCAGCAGAGTGCCCGGCTCTAGTCGGCCGACCACATCTCCAGAGGGGGTGCTCCTGATGTTCTCCCCCGTCGGTGGCCACACGACAAGGTCGAAATCTCCCCGTCCGACCACTTGAAGAGATCGGGTCCACACCCAACCCGTCAGTTCGAATTCAAGCCAATCATCCGACGTCTGCGACACCACCACCGGGGCACCTGCTTGCAGCTGACCCAACAGCGCCCCGTTCGGCTGAGTGCGAAAATTCTCTTCGGAAGTCACGCTCCCGCTCTGGGCGGACAAGCCCCGACTGCCAAGCAAAGCGCCAAACAAGACAATGGCGATGCATAGTCTTTGAAAACCCGTGCTCATCTTCCTGAAACGATCCTCGACAGACGGTGTTGAATGGGTGATGTTCTCGCCCTCTGGCGTCCCATACCCTTAAACGAAACGTCGAACAAGCTTTTATGCCACACCCAAGAGCGATTTTCCTTCTGATGTTCGGAGCCGTGCTGCTCCGGGCTACGGCAGCCGCTTCCCAGGACATTCCGTCATCCTACCGCTTTATCCAGAATCCCCAAGAAGGAGGTCTCTACGCGGGAGTAGCGACCATGGACACAGGACAGCTGGGACTGGGGCCGAAGTCGGCGAACGTATTCGGTGGCCGCTATTCTGTGATGTTCAGCGGGGCCTTCGCATTTGAGGCCAATGCCACCTACTTCAAAGGCCGACGGGACGTGATCGACGTTAGAAGGCCCGAGGAAGATCGGATCCTCGGAGAGTCCTCCATCGACGTGATGGCTATCGAAGCCCGGTTCAGGCTCAACTTGACCGGTCAACGGAGTTGGAGGCGCTTGCAGCCTTTCATAGCGTTAGGGGGCGGGATGGCTCTGAGCAGCAATCTGGAGCGTAGCCTGGAGGATGCAGCCAACATGACCCTCTTGGATCGGTATGACTTCGGCAGCAAGTTCATCGCCTCTCTGTCGGGCGGTATCACGCTCCACACCTCGGACACCCTCGTCCTGCGGTTGGATGGCGTCATGCACCTGTGGAAGATCAGTACGCCAGCTGGATGGCTGACGAGCAACACCGATGCCGGTCTGGGAGTGATCCCCGAGGACGACTGGACTTCGAACCGTGTCCTCACGCTCGGAGCCAGTTGGCGGCTCTGAGTCCTACGGTGACACACCCGCCCGGTTCGAACCCCATGCTGCGATGACCGACTTCGAGTCTAGAGTCGCGGATTGGCTTCCGATCGGAGAGGCCCTCAAACGAATTCTGAGCGCAGCCGTGCCTCTGGCCACCGAGGTGGTGCCACTCGATGAGTCTCTCGGCCGAGTCCTTGCAACCAACGTCGTCGCACCGACTGGGGTCCCGCCGTGGAATAGCAGCGCCATGGACGGATATGCGGTCCGTGCTGAGGATATCACGGGCGCAAGTTCCCACAACCATGTAGAACTTTTGGTTGGTGGTGCCGTACTCGCCGCCACCCGTTTCGAAGGACAGGTCGCTGCCGGCCAAGCCGTCAGGATCATGACGGGTGGCGCCGTGCCCGACGGAGCAGACACCGTGGTCCGCGTTGAGGACACCGACCGGGAAGACGGGCAGCCCGGTGTGATCGTCATCAACAACGCCCGCGATTCGGGCCGCCACGTGAGGCCCGCCGCCGAAGACTGGAACCAGGGCGACACAGTTGTGGCGGCCGGCACCAGCATCGGACCGGGCCAGATAGCCGTGCTGGCGAGTGCGCACGCCGCAGAGGTTTCTGTGCATCAGAGGCCTGTGGTCGCGATCATCGCAAGCGGTGACGAACTTCATGATATCGACTCGGGTCCCCCTCCCCCACACCGGATTCCAGAGAGCAATAGCAGGGTCGTCGCGGCCGCAGTGCGCCTGGCCGGCGGGGTGCCGGTGCGCCTGGGAATCGCAAAGGACGACGCGTCAGACATTCACGCTCATCTGGAGAAGGCCAAAGACGCGGACTTCGTGATTACACTCGGGGGTGCGTCCATGGGAGAAGGCGACCTGTTCAAGAGGGTCTTGGACGACACGAGTTTCCGGCTTGCGTTTTGGCGAGTGAAACTCCGCCCTGGGACGCCGACGAGCTTCGGGCACCTACCCCGAAAAGATCGACCGGACCTGGCAGTATTCGGGCTGCCCGGGAACCCCGCTTCGGCGTTCGTAACGTTCGAGGTCCTAGTGCGTCCTTTTCTCCGAGCCGTCGCGGGCCACACGAGGGTGCACCGCCAGGTAATCTCGGTGCGCGCCGCGGAGGACCTTCGAAGCGCCAAAGGCATCACGGGTTTCTTGCGGGTCGCTCTAACGCGCACCGACGGGGTCGCACAGGCCACTCTTAGCGGACCGCAGGGTTCGGGGCTCGTAAACAGCCTGGGAGCCGCCGACGGACTGGCGATGATCCCAGAGGGAGTCGACTTGATCCGCCTGGGTGACGAGGTTGATGTGATCCTCTTGGACTCTCCCTCCGGACTCAGTGCACACGCTTCGGACTTCGGACAGGCCCGGTGATCTCACGAAACGCGCACCGACTGGCGATCCTTGGTTGGATAGCCTTCATGGCGGGATGCGGTGTTTCCCGTTGGCCGGTGAACGGACCGCTTGCAGCTCCGTTCGGAATGCGGTGGGACGGTGCGCTTCCCGACGTTCACAAGGGGATCGACATCGTGGTCGTGAGCGGGACACCGGTGGCCGCCATGGCCCCCGGTCGGGTGCGCTTCTCTGGCACTATGGAAGATTACGGGCTCGTAGTCTGGCTCGATCACGACGACGAGGTGGTGACGGTCTACGCGCACCTCTCGGAGCTTCGGGTCGCCTCCGGAAACGAACTGGCCAAAGGTGCCATCCTCGGCCTGAGTGGCAGCACCGGCAACGCTAGCGGCCCCCATCTTCACTTCGAAATCTGGCGCCGAGGGATTCAGATCGATCCCGTGGCGATGCTGGGCGGCCCTCCAGGACCGTAGGTCGAGACTATCCCTCGGCTCGCAACGCCGCGATCGCCTCACTAAGCCGCGGCAGTACATCGAAGGCATCACCTACGATCCCGTAGTCCGCGACCCCAAAAATCGGCGCATCCGCGTCCTTGTTCACGGCCACGATCGTCTGTGACGTCCTCATCCCGGCCAAGTGCTGAATCGCCCCCGAGATTCCAACTGCGAAATAGAGTCCAGGAGCCACGGTCTTGCCCGTCTGTCCTACCTGCTCCGAGTGCGGCCTCCAGCCCGCGTCCACGACCGCCCGTGAGGCCCCCAAAGCGGTTCCTGGTCCAAGCGCGTCTCGCAGATCCTCCAAGAGATTCCAGTGCTCAGCTCCCTTCAGCCCCCGTCCGCCAGAAACGATCACACTAGCCTCAGATACGTCTACCGAGGCACCTCCAGCGGCCTGGAATTCGACGGTGCGCATTGCGTCGTCCGCAGAAACGGTCGGACTGAAGACTTCTACCGTCCCCGCCGCCGCGATTTCATGAACACCGAACGAATTAGGGCGAAGCGACAGGACACTTGGCGTCGATTCGAACCTGATCAGTGCGAGCGCTTTCCCGGCGTAGACCGGGCGGACCGCCACAAGTTCTCCAGCGTCCACCTCCAAACGAGTGACGTCCGACGCCATGGGGGCGTCGAGGAGGGCGGCCACCCTGGGTGCCAGGTCCTTGCCTTGAGCCGTAGCCGGAAAAAGGACCGCCTGGTAGCCACCGGCTCGAACCGCCTCGGCGATCACGCCCGAATAAGCTGTCGGGGAGTACTCGGCGAGTGCCTCGTCTTCCGCGGCACGAACGGTTGCGGCTCCGTAATCCCCTAGGGAGCCCGCAGCACCGCCGACGCCTGTCCCACCGAGGATCAGTGCATGAGCTGAGCCGCCCATCTCTGCCGCTCTTGTCGCAGCCGCCGAGATGACTTCCCGGGCAACCGCACGGACCTGTCCATCCTTCTGTTCAGCAAAGGCGAGAATGTCGCCCATTTCTATTCTCCGATGTATGTCAAGTTGAACGACCGATCGACTAGAGCGCGTTGGCCTCTTCGCGTAGCAGCCGCACCAGTTCGGGCACAGCGTCGGCACCCTCTCCTACAATGCGACCCTCCACTCGCGCGGGAGGATACTCGAGGCGCTCCACCGTCAGCTGGCTATCGGGCACCTGCACGTCCTTCTGCTCCAGCGGCTTCTTCTTTGCAGCCATGATACCCTTGAGAGACGCATACCGAGGTTGGAACGCGCCCTTCGTGATCGATATGACAGCCGGCAAGCAGAGTTCGACCACTTCGGCTCCGCCCTCGACCTCCCGCTGACAAGTGACCACTCCGTCACCCACCTCGAAGCTGGCGACGTTTGTTACACAGGGGCGTCCCATGAGCGTAGCCACCATCGGACCGACCTGTTGTTGATCATCATCAGCGGCCTTCACCCCGAACAAGATCAGAGCAGCATCCCGTGCCTCGAGCTCCGCGGCGAGCGTCTTAGCGGTGGCGAGACCGTCCATGGTGACGGTTCCCCTCAGCAGCACAGCGGCATCCGCTCCAACCGCTAGCCCCGCCCGCAACGTCTCCTTGGCATTGTCCGACCCCAGTGTGAGCAGTGTGACCTCACCCTCGCCTTGGTCGTCCTTAACCCTTAGAGCCGCTTCGAGTGCGAACTCGTCGTACGGACTCATCACGTACTTGACGCCGCCGGGATCGATGTCGCTATCGCCCTCGGCGAGACGGATGCGTGTCTCAGTGTCAGGGACTCGCTTGACGCACACCACGATATTCACAATCCCTACTCCAATTCATTGCCGTTCAACGATTTAGCCCACCAAACTTACCCTCGCTCAGAGAGCCATTCAAGCGACCATCAAACCCTGGGACGGGAGACCGACCCATTGTTCAGGACGAAGAAGCGGAGTAGCCGTTCCTTTGCCCGGGTTATCCCGATTCGCTGGGATTCCCCGACATCGGACGGCCTCAGCGACCACCCCGCCAGAAGCTGCAGCAGTGGGACGGCAAGATCATGACCGTTCAGCGTCGCCGTGACTCCGAACGCCTGTCCAACCCGCCCGGGACCGGAAGCCAAGTCCCGCCGAGCCGACATCACCTGCATGCCATCCAGGGGGTCCACCGCTCTGATAAGGACGGCTCCCGCTTCCCCCTCGGCATCCGTCACGACATTGAGGAACCAATGGACCCCATAGCTCAGATAGACGTAAGCGAAGCCCGCGGGGCCGAACATGATAGCGTTACGAGGCGTGCGACCGCTCTTCGTAGCTACGTGAGAGGCCGGATCGGACGGACCCAAGTAGGCCTCGACCTCGACGATGCCGCCCTCGGTCCGTTTTTGGTCGACCGTCGAGACCAACCGTGCGCCGAGAAGTTCCGGGGCGACAATCTGTGCCGGTCGGGCGAAGAAAGCGCGCCCGAGGGCGGTAGCGGACGGCGTCCCCGTCCACCACTGGGGAGGCTCGGGGGTGTCGCCGGCCCGACTGTCATCGCTCGGGAGCGTTCAGCTGTTCTCGCCGCCGGACACCGATGAGCCCCCAGATGATCCCCCACGCGATCCGCGCCGAGTGCGACGTGCACCACCCCGGCCTCGCGGCGTAGGCCTGGACGAAGAAGCGCTTTGGTCCGCTTGGTCTCCACCGGAAGGATCACTCCCAGCCTCACGAGAGGGCCGGTCATCCACGGACTTGCGCCCTTCTTGGGACTGGCGTTCTCCTTGGGATTGGTGGCCTTCTTGCGGCTGGCGCCCTCCCTGGGACTGGCGCCCTCCCTGGGACTGGCGCCCTCCTCGCGGCTGGCGTTCTCCACGAGACTGGTTACCTCCACGCCCACCCATGTCGCTGGTCCCGTCCTTCGGACCAGTCGTCACGGGCGCGGACGCTTCACTGGGCTGTGCACCCTCGGATCGACGCCCATAGTCCGTCCGCCATTCGGCCAAGACCTGTTCTGCCCGTCTGGGGACCACTTCGTTCACGCGTTGCGGAGTGTTCTGGAGCACCTCGAATAAGGAGTCCCCAAATGCCTCCACTAGCGCCTCGGCGGTCTTGGTGCCCACACCCTTGTACGAATTGGTGAGGTAGGAAACTATGGCTTCCGCACCGATCGGCAGGCCCAAAGAGCTGACGGCGATTCCTGAGCTGCTAGGAGCCGGGGAACTGCCGCTGCCGCTGCTGCTCTTGGAGCTGACGCCCTGTCCCTCGAAGAGCACAGGACCGTCCTCGTCCCGACGCCGCCCCGATCCTCCGCGTGGACCTAAACGACCTGCTGACGACCGTTGGCCCGACGGTCCGCCGGACTCCGGCACGACACGTGGCTCCGGCCGGCTCCGCGATTCCGTCTCTCTCGGGGTCTCTGGTGCACTCTGAGGCTCTGTAGCCTCTCGCGGCTCATCGGAGCGGCTGGGCGCGTCTCTGGTGTTGGAAACCGTATCCACACGGACGTCGCTCGCGTCCCCCTCCTTAAGGGAGACGAGGTAGTTCCCCGTTTCCGTCTTTTCGAGGTTCACAACATCGTGCTCCTCGGCCTGTATCAGAAACTTGCTGAACTTCGCAAACCCGAGTTCGGCCTCGTCGAAACCCCTGCTGCGCTCGAGCATCTTCCGCTTTACATCTGAATCACGAACGGACTCTCGACCCTTTTCCTTGAGCATCCTCAGGCAATCGAGCATGAGATCGTAGGCGGCACGGAGAGGATCACCCTTCGTCTCCGTCGGCTCGGACTCGGGTTCGGGCGCCTTCTCCGACCGACTCGGCCTGACCGAACGTGTCCTGTCGGATCTCGTCCGGCGCGAGGCAGGTCCTCGGCCTTTCCGTTCACGAGTGCCGCTGTCCGAGGAGGTGCTTGAGGAGCTGCTCGCACCCTTGCGACCCGGGCTCACCTCGTACTGTCCGTTCTCAAGCTTGTGGATTTTCATGATTCCGCGAGACGCCGCCTCGGCCAGGAACTTGGAGAACTTGCTGAATCCGAAGCCGCCCTCATCAAAGCTCGCGTCGATCTCGATCATGACCTGCTTGAGGCGATCGGAACGCATGACGTCCTTGCGCTTGCTCATCCGCGCCAGCGCCTCGGCCACCAACTCCCACGGGTCAACGGGCTTTCCGACGGTGTCGGTCGTCTTCCGCAGCCCCGTCAGGCTGGTGTACGAGTAATACTCGTCGCAGTTCTGCACGAGGATGTCGGAACTGGACTCTTCGATCCCGACACCGATGACGTACTTCCCGTACTCCTTGAGCTTCAGGACGAGGCTCGAAAAGTCGGAGTCACCCGTGAGCAGGATATAGGTGCCGATCTCGGGTCGAACAAAGACGAGCTCCATTCCGTCGATGGCCATCCGGATGTCGGTAGCGTTTTTCTTCGAGCTCCCGTAGGCGGGGGCGAAGATGAGATCGACCGAGGCTTCGGAAAGCGGCACGATGTATTGAGGGTAGCGGCGCCAATCGGCGTAGGCCCGCTGCACGGTGACCTTGCCTCGGATGACGTCCGACTGGAGAAGGGTCTTCAGCTCCTTCGACAAGTCGCTACGCATTCCCAGCGTGACGTTGTCGAAGTCGATCAAGAGGGCCGCGTTAGGAGCGGCGGCCGGGACTTTACTGGGCCCCTCCACATGGGGGGCCTGGATGTACTGATTCATTAGTTCCTTCTTGCAATTTGTGTGTGCCGGCTGCACTCGCAAGACCTCCCCACCCGGATCAGTTCATCGTGTCTCATCGACAGTCGAATCTGAGGCGGGTAAGGGGGGTCAAAATCTAGAATGCCCGGCAGTCCTTCACGTCTTGTAGCGCTCGTGCTCCGCCCGAACTCTCCTCGAGAGTTCCACCCGCCGGACTTTTCCGGTGCCCGTCATTGGAAATTCGTCCACGAAATGGACAAGATCGGGAACCTTGTAGTCGGCGAGCGTTGCCTCGCACCAGTCGATTAATTCCTGACCAGTAACGATGGCACCCTCGTCGGGAACGACACACGCGCAGATGGCCTCTCCCAGAATATCATCCGGGACTCCAGCCACCACGGCCTCCCGCACCGCCGGGTGAGTATGAAGTCGATCCTCAACTTCCCGAGGGTATACGTTGTAGCCACTGCGGATGATAACCTCCTTCTGGCGGCCCACCAAATGGACAAACCCGTCTTTGTCGACCATCCCCAGGTCTCCGGTCAGGAAAAACCCGTCGGGATTGAACGAGTTCGAGGTCTCCTTGGGTTGCCTGTAGTAACCGCGCATGACACCTGGCCCACGCACTCCGATTTCACCGACGCTCTCGACCGGCAACTCCTCACCACTCTCTGGATCCAGGATCTTCACGTCGGTGCCGGCGATGGGCTGCCCAACCGTGAAACCCCGTTTGGCAGCCGGATCTTCGGCGGTGGTGATACAAACCGTGGACGAGGCCTCAGTGAGCGAGTAGGCCACGAGCAGTTCGGGGCACAGATGCTCCGTGACCGCCCCGACGAAATTATCTGAGACCGGAGCCCCCGCCACTAGTCCGACCCGAAGCGACGAGACGTCGCGCGGCTGCGATTTCTGTACTCGTAACTCCGTCGCAAAGAGCGTCGGCACTCCGTGATGGACGGTCGCCTGGTGCCGCTCGATTACGTCGAGGGAGCCTTCGCTCTCGTATTGGTCCTGGAGAATCAGGGCCGAGCCGGAAATCAGGGATCCCAGTACTCCGGGACCGAGGCCGAAGACGTGGAACAGAGCCGTGACACCGGCAACGCGATCGTCAGAGCACAGGCCCAACGCCTTGGCGGTGTTGGCGGCCACCCCCAGGATGTTGGCGTGGGTCAGCTCGACACCCTTGGGTTTGCCGGTGGTACCCGAGGTGTAGAGGATCGCGAAGAGGTCATCCTCCGGGACGATCGGTCCCGCCTCGTAGTCCCGGCCCCCGCCGGCCGACAGCAGATCCTCGAATTGGAAGATCCGATCGTCGTACCAGAGATCCTCCTCACCGACGGTGATCAGATACTGAAGGTCCGGCAGCTGAACCTGCAGCTCCTCGAAGAGCTGCAGGAAGTCGACGTCCCCTAGTGTCTCCGCAGTAATGGCGGCGACGGCTTCGGAGTGCCGGAGTGTGTACTGCAGGTCCGGGCCGGTAAGGCGCGGGTTTAGCGGAACCAGCACGGCACCCAGCTTGGCCACCGCGAACATCGAGGTGACGAACTCGGGCCAGGACGGCATCACGACAGCAACCCGGTCCCCCGCTTCGATACCAAGCCCTGCAAGCGAGGCCGCCAACGCTTCGGCACGGCTCTCCAACTGACCGAACGTGACGGTATCGTCGTCCAGCACCAAGAATACCGCCTCGGGGTCCGTGGTCGCTCGGGCCGTGAGAACTCCCGCTACGCTCTGGCCCGCGACTCGCCCCAACTCCATTTCGGTCCCGTAGGTCAGTTCTACCATTACCCCTTCAGAGCCATCGCATTCAAAACGTCGCGGACCAGGTCTCCGTCCACCGACTGACTCCACGAGCCGTCGGCATGGTGCACCTTACCTATGTGGGACAGCAGCACGAACCTAGGGCGGCCGAGCCGCGCTTTCTTGTCGAGCCCAAGATACGACATGATCTCGTTCGGCGCGGCCCCGTCTGGTAATTCCAGATCGATCTCGAGCGTTCCAGCAATACGCGCGAGGTCATCGGCCACCCCATTTTCGGTGACACCCATCTCCTCACCCAAGCGCGCCTCCAGAAACATGCCGACCGCCACGGCCGATCCGTGTGACACTCCGTAGTCGGAGGCGGCCTCCACGCCGTGTCCCAATGTATGACCGAAGTTGAGGATCTCTCGGCGCCCGGACTCGCGCTCGTCCGCCGAGACGACCCATGCCTTCAGTTCCACGGAACGGGTGACGGCCCGCCTGACCGCTTCCACGTCGCCGTCCAACAACGCCGGCATGTCCAGTTCCAGCTGCTCGAGATACGGTCGGTCCATGATGGCGCCGTGCTTTACCGCTTCGACCAAGCCCTGGGCACGCTCGATGCGCGGCAAGGTCTGAGTCACTTCGGGATCGGCCACGACCAGACTAGGCGCATGAAACGCCCCAACCAGATTCTTGCCCTGCTCGACGTCGGTTCCGGTCTTGCCACCGATAGACGCGTCGATCATGGCGACGAGGCTCGTGGGCACTTGCACCACCGGGACGCCCCGCATGTACGTGGCCGCCACGAACCCGGCGAGATCCCCGACCACTCCCCCTCCGAGAGCGATCACGTAGGAGTCCCGACCGTAGCCCTTGTCGAGCATGCCGTCCGTAAGGGTTGCCCAGTGGGCTCTGGTCTTGTGCCGCTCGCCGGCCGGGAAAGTGAAGAGATCCACGGTGTGGCCCCCAGCTCGCAGGGTCGCTAGCAAAGTGTCGGCGTACAGCTCGCCCACGTTAGAGTCCGTGATGAGCGCGTAACGATGCGCCGGGACGTGCTCACTGAGCAGATCGGGAAGTGACGCGAGCAAGCCGTTGCCCACGAGCACGCGGTAGTCCGCGGTCAGTCCGCCACTGCTGACTCGGGTGGAGGTTATTTCCGTAGATGGCATGACCTTGGTCACCCGCCGGGCTGGGAGAGCGATGCTTCTACTTCGACGGCGTCCCCGAGCCGCAACCGGACACCCGGGGTGCCACTCACATCGATCGGATCGATCGAGGCGGGCACCGGAAACCCGCTCGCGCTCTGCTCGAGGGCCTGCACGAAACGATCCCGCTGGCTTTCACTGTCCCAAACGCTCACCCACACCAACACGCGCGTACCGTCGTCGTTCTCGAGGAGGACGAATCGATCACCATCCCAACCTTCCGCCGATAAGCGGGACCCGGTGTGAGTCTCCAACAGGATGCCGGTCTCGAGTTCTCCCAAGCTGTCATCGTGTAGCTGAGTCCATCCCTCGGGAGCCTCGATCTGGACGGCCGTGGGCTGGTCCGGCTCACCCCCGAGAAACCTCTCAGGGTGGAGGATGTGCTCGGTCGATGCGGGCAGCCGTTCGCCGAACGGAGCGGGACGTCCCGGTTCCTGCTTCCAAAGCGCTTCGACGAATGAGGCGCCCCCCAGGTAGGGGAACAGCAGAGACTCCTGGAGCACCAGAGGCGCGCTGGCCAACGCGGGAGACTGCGTGCGTGCGGCCTCAAGCGCGGGGCGCACTAGATCGGTGAAGTCCGAGACCTCGGTCACATCAACGTCACTTCCCTGCCGTCCCATGAGGAACTCGAACATCACCAGCGTGGCGTGACCTTCGATCGCAGCCTGGGCCGCCACTTGCCGGTCGTTGCCCAGGTCCGGATCGGTGATGGCGTCCAGATCGACGTTCTGGTCCTGAATCGCGTGCACCAACTCATGGACCAGCAGCGACTCCAGGGTACTCTCCGGCTGATCGTCCAGGACGAACAGAGTGGTGGAATCCGGATCGTAGAATCCCGCTACCTGCTCCAAGTAGAGATTCTTGAGGACCGCCCGCAGATCCATGTCCTGCGGCACCATTCCGAACAACGCGTAGGACTCGGTAACCAGCCTGGCCTCGTCGACGGGAAGTTCCTCGTCGAGCTTGAACTCCAAGTACCGCTGCAACTCAGCACGGGTACGGCGCTCGAGGCGAACCGGCTCCAGCAGTTCGAGCCCCGAGCGATCGGCGAGATCCGGCAGCAGGCGGGCGGCGGCCTCGGCCAGGTCGGGATCCGACGAGGTCACGAGCGAGGAGGCCTGGTCCGTTTGGGCCGGACCGCATGCCATGCACAGGGCCAACGGAAGCATGATCATGCGGGTCACGCCAGTCGCTCCGCATAGGGCTCGGACACGCACCTCACTCCCCTTCGGGAGCCCGACCGTAACGGTCGGTGATTCGAACCACGTCGCTGAGATGGGGAGTCGAAGCCTCCAGTACGTCACAGTCGGTCACCGCGGTCATCCGGTGAACGGTCCCCGGCCGTACGCGAAAACTCTCGCCCGTGCTCAAGTCGATGCGCTCTAGCTCATCCGGAGACGAGCCCGCTTCGAAGAACATCTCGCCGGTGAGCAAGTGGATCGTCTCGTCCTTTACTTCATGGTATTGGAGGGACAGTGCCTCGCCGGCACGAATATGAAGGATCTTCCCCACGTATTGATCCGATTCGGCCCAGATGAGTTCGTGGCCCCAGGATTTTTCTACGCGTTTGGGAGTTTGTTTCAAGGTCGGGCCCATCCGGTTTCGGCCCGTTGGAAAGGCAGTGACTCAATCGATACATGATCCATGGGAGGGACAGTGCCAAGGGGCCCAAGCCAGGTCAAGGGCCCCGAGGAATCCTGCCGCTACCGAAGTCAACGCGTACACCCGAATGCAGCTGAGATCACGCTAGACCATGGCACGAAAACTGCACATGATCAGATCGACGACCGATGGAGGGACCCCTGCGGCCGCAGTCCGGTACTTGTCTTCATGCGCTTGATGAACCGCGCTCCCAGGCCGCGCCAGATCCTCCTATGAACCGACGGAGTACGGATCAGTGATCAAGATGCTTTGGCGACCCCGGCTATATGCGTTCTCCGGACTCCTTCTGTTCGGAGCAGGCGCAGGCGTAGCATGGGGGACCTGGAATAACAGCTGCTCCGACTGTCCCTCCATTGCTCAGATCCGGACTTTCGAGCCGGAACAGACGAGCAAGCTCTACAGCCACGACGGTAGGTTGCTCGCGGAAATCGGAATCGAGCGCCGCACGCCCGTCTCGATCAACGCATTGCCGGACTACGTACGGCAGGCCTTCGTGGCGGTAGAGGACAAACGCTTCTACGAGCACCCGGGCATCGACGTCCGCGGCATCGCACGAGCCGTGGTCGGGGTGTTGACCGGACAGAATCGGGGAGGCGGCAGCACCATTACGCAGCAGCTCGCCCGTAACATGTTCGACCAGATCGGGTTCGAGCGGCGCGTCTTTTGGAAACTGATCGTACGCAAGCTCAAGGAACTTCAGGTGGCGTTGGCCCTCGAGCGGGCGTACACGAAGGAGCAGATTCTCGAAGCCTACATTAACGAGATCAATTACGGCCACGGCTGGTGGGGCATCCAGACCGCCGCGCGGAACTACTTCGCGAAGAATGCCTCTGAGTTGAATCCGGCCGAGGTCGCTCTGTTGGCCGCGATACCTAATCTACCCGCCTTCTACAGCCCCCTGCTCCGCCCCGAGAATGCCAAGCGACGAAGGGACTTGGTCCTTAGGCGGATGGTGGAGCAAGGGTATCTCCCGGCCGAGGATCTCGAGCGATACACATCGGCTCCCATCCCGACAGAGCGGGCCGTGGCAGACGGCAGCATCGCCCCGTACTTCGAGGAGTGGGTACGGCAGATCCTGGACGACCGGTTCGGGAGCAAGCTCTACACCTCCGGCTTGAAGGTCTATACGACGTTGGATGTACGCATGCAGCGGGCCGCCGAGATCTCGATGCAGGAAGGATGGGAGCGTATCGAAGCCAGACCGGGCTTCGAGCACCTGACCTTCCAGGAACACCAGGACTCCCTCGCTGCGGGTGTCGACATGTCCGAGCTGAACTACGTCCAAGGCCTCTTCCTGTCGCTTGATCCCTGGACAGGTTCCGTGCGGGCCATGATCGGGGGACGCGACTTCCAAGTGTCGAAGTTCAATCGGGCGACCCAGGCGCTGCGGCAGGCCGGTTCGGGATTCAAACCGTTCGTTTATACCGCCGCCATCGCCTCCCGCATCCCTCCCACGTTCGTGGTAGTGGATGCGCCGGTGGTGACGATGCAGGTCGACGGTACCGAATGGCGGCCCTCGAACTTCTCGGAGCGCTTCGAGGGGCCCATGACCATCCGGACTGGACTCATGAAGTCTCAAAACATCATCGCGATCAAGCTCGCCACCGAGGAGGTCGGCCTCGAGAGCGTCGCCCAAACCGCACGCCGCATGGGTATCCGTAGTGAAATCGAGCGGTATCCGTCCACCGCTATCGGGGCCGCCGAGGTGATTCCCATCCAGATGGCCGAGGCCTACTCCACCTTTGCGAACCAGGGCACCAAGGTCCGCCCCTTCCCCATCTTGAGGGTCGAAGACGCTCAGGGCCGCATCATCTGGAATCCCCAGCCTGAGCGTACGCAGGTGCTGGACCCGCTGGTGACCCGCATCATGACATCCATGCTTCAGGGTGTGGTCGATGGAGGTACCGGGAACATCGCCATCCGGATCGTGGCGGGTCTGAACCGTGAGGTGGTCGCGGCCGGCAAAACCGGCACGACCAACGACGGCACCGATGTCTGGTTCAACGGCTTCACACCCAACCTTCTGGCCACAGTGTGGTTCGGATTGGATCTGCCGCAGTCGATCCGGCGCGGAGGTGCCACCGGCGGCGGCGACGCGGCGCCCGTGTGGGGAAACTTTATGCGGCGCGTCTACTACGGAGACCCCGAGGCCCTGGACGAGGAGATGAGAGAACCCGTCCTGCCGGTCCCCGAACCGTGGCCGGTTCCCGATGGGATCGTCACCCGCCTGATCGACAAGACGACGGGGAAGCTGGCGTCCCAGTGGTGCCCGCAAGAAGACCAGATGATGGAGCTCTTCCTACCGGGGACCGAACCCACCAACTACTGTGACCGCGACGACTCGCGGATTTTCCGGGCGCTGGAGGATATCGGGGGGAATTAGTTCTCGCGCTACTTCGCGACGAGTTTCCTCCGTGCACCACGCACCGCATCGTCCACCCGCGATTTCACGTCATCAGCAAAATCGTCCAACTGGTCGGTCGCGGTCTCCCTCAACTCACCCGCCACTCTCCGAATCCTGCCCCACCCCCGGCTCGGGCGCTGTAAGCAAGGCAATCCCCGCCCCAACGACAGCCCCCAGGAGAAACCCTGACACAAAGTTCATCGCGTTTGCATCTTGGTCGTATCGCATCGTGCACTCCGAGTTGTCACGCGCAGCACCCGAATGGGCCAACGACAGCCCCCGAGTGTGTATATTGAGCACCAGTCGTACAGTAGCAATCTATCCCAACTATTTGTAAGGGGGACATGCGCTCTCTGGGAATCGATTTCGGCGAACGTCGAGTGGGCGTGGCGGTCAGCGACCCCACGGGCGTGATTGCCCAACCGCTCCCCACCCTGCAACGGAGGGCGGGCAAGCGTATGCCATTGCGCGCCCTCGAAGAACTCGCCGAGGAATACGAAGTGGGGGTGATCGTCGTTGGATTGCCGTTGGCTCCATCGGGCAACGACACCGACTGGACCCGCAAAGTACGGGAGACCGCAGACAAGCTGCACGAACGGTCAGGCTTGCCGGTCCATTTGGTCGACGAACGCTTCACCTCAGCGCGTGCCGAGAGGGCGATCCGGAGCATCGGCCTTCCGAAGCACAAGAAGGAACAGAAGGGCCGAATCGACGCCGCATCCGCCGTGCTCATTCTGCAGAGTTGGCTCGACGTGCAAAGTCGTTCATGAGACGGGTCCAGCGCATCAGATCCGCTCGCACGACGGCGACCTGTCTGCTGCTTTGCAGTGCCCTCTCCGGCTGCGGCCCCGACACACCAGGCGAGCCCATCCGCGTCACCATACCGTCTGGCGTCACCTTCGCCGCCGTCCTGGATACCTTAGTAAACCGGGACATCGTGGACGCTCCTCGCCGGTTCGCGCTCTATGCTCGCATGAAAGGCGCGGATCGACAGATCCGTGCGGGCGACTACGACCTGGCCCCTGGTGACTCCTGGTCAAATGTCGTCCAGATCCTCACGACCGGCCGAGTGAGCACGGAAGCCATCACCATTCCCGAAGGGTTCACCCTCGCCGACATGGTCGAGACGATCGCTGGTGTGACCGAACAGTCTCCCGAGACCGTCCGAAGTCAACTGACCGACACGACCGCCCACGAACGATGGAGCGTTCCGGGACCCGGGCTCGAGGGATATCTCTTCCCGGACACCTATCGCTTTGCCCGAGGTGTCCGTTTGGACGTGGTCGTTGAAACGATGGTCGCCCAGTACCGCTCCATGTGGACGCCGGAGAGGACCGTCCGCCTGGACGAACTCGAGATGACCGAGGCGGAGGTCGTGACGCTGGCCTCGATCATCCAGGCAGAGGCGCGGAGAGTCGAGGAGATGCCCACGATCTCGGCCGTGTACCATAACCGTCTGCGATTGGGTTACCTGCTTCAGGCGGACCCGACCGTGCTCTACGCGTTGGGAGGCCGCCGGGCGCGACTGCTCTTCGCGGCGATCGACTCGGTGGCCGACAATCCGTACAACACTTACACGCAGCGGGGACTGCCCCCGGGGCCAATCGGTGCTCCTGGTGACGCAGCCCTCCAGGCCTCCCTTTTTCCTTCCGACGAGTCCTTCCTGTACTTCGTGGCTCGACCGGATGGATCACATATCTTCACCAACACCCTCGAAGAGCATAACCTGGCTCGACGCGAGCGGAACGCCGCCAGTAGGCCCTAGAGTGACCCGAGGCATCGAACGTCGAGCAGCACGCAGAGAGGAGTACATTGAACCACTCCGAACTCGGCAGGCGACTTCGCCTTGTCCTGATCACATCGGAAGATTTGGCGGGCACCAACGGCGTCGTTAACGTGGTCCAGCAGGCACTGTCCGCCGGGGCCCCATCCATCCAGCTGCGAGCCAAGGAAGCAACGGCGCGAGAGCTCACGGCGATGGTCCAAGGACTCATCCCCGCGGTGCGGGCCGCCGGATCACTGCTCTTCGTGAACGACCGGCTGGACGTCGCCCTCGCCGCAGGGGCCGACGGAGTGCACCTCGGGCCGGATGATCTTCCAGTCCGGGACGTGCGATCGGCTGTGGACGACGATTTCATTGTGGGGTATTCGACCGACGACCCCGCTGATGCGGCCCAAGCCCAAGCCGATGGTGCCGACTACCTGGGATCCGGAACCGTCTACGCCACAACCAACAAGTCGGATCCGGGCGAGGTGATCGGCGTCGAAGGACTCAGGCGGGTGGTCGAGGCCGTCTCTATTCCGGTGGTGGGCATCGGCGGAATCACACCGGAGCGGGCTGAGGCTGTAGCGGAGACAGGTGCGAGCGGCATCGCGGTCATCGGAGCCGTTATGTCTGCCGCCGACCCAGGTGACGCCGTCCGCAGACTCATGGCTCCCTTCGGCTGACCCGCTGCGCTTAGGAGTTGGAGGCGCATCGTTCGACCAGGCGATCAGAACCGGAGCCGGCGAACTGGTCCGTCCTAGATCCCGCCCGCTTCGAGCAGTCGGGCCACCTCTTCTTCGGTGACATGGAAGTCACCCAGCTCTGACCCAGCATCTGGCGTATGCCAGTCCGATCCGCCCGTCATGATCAGATCGTGAACCTTGGCCGCCTTTTCCAGCCCGACGATATGATCCGGCCTTGACCGAGGCCGATAGACCTCGATACCGAGCAATCCCTCCCGAACGAACTCTGGGAGTAACCTCTGACGGGCGGCATTGGGCGGATGCGCCCACACCGGAATCCCACCCGAGTCCAGAATGATCTGAATCGCCTCGGCAGGCGTTGCCAGGCGGGTCGGGACATGGGCCGGATGACTATCTCCGATCAGCCGGTTGAACGCGTCCGGAGTCGACGACGCGTACCCGTGGTCCACTAGGACCCGCGCTAGGTGCGGGCGCGCGATCGAAGACCGTTCCGGCCCGGCCGCCTCCAACACCTCGTCATACGTGATTAGAAGCCCCTGCCCTCTCAGCCGCTCGACCATCTCGATCATGCGACGCTCGCGCCCATCGACCGCTGTGCGCTCGTGAGCGCTAAGCGCGGGTGCGGCAGGGTCGACGAAGTATCCGAGAATATGGTACTCCCGGTCCTCGTGGGTGCTGCTCATCTCAATGCCCGGAATGATGTGCAGGCTGAGATCGGCGGCGGCCTCGAGGGCGCTCGCCAGACCGGCAGTCGTGTCGTGGTCCGTGATCGAAATCACGTCCAGTCCGGACTGGCTGGCCCGGCTGACTACGTCGCGGGGATCACACGCGCCATCAGACGCGGTGGAATGAACGTGGAGGTCCAGCTTCATTCCGAGCCGCTAAGACCCCGTCGCTTCGAGGATCGCATCCACGTCGACCTCGGCGCCCGAAGGAAGCTCCTCCGGAGGCTCTGACCCGGCGTACTCGGTCAGGATGATGAGCTCGGAGCCCTCCATCTTGAGCACGCCACCGGCGACAAAGAACGTCTGACTGCCGCCCCCGGGGACATCGATGGACAACTCGCCCGATCCCAACAGGGCGATCATTGGAGCATGGCCGGGTAATACCCCAACCTTTCCGTCCCACGCCGGGGCCACCACTGACGCGGCCGTTCCTTCGAACAACAGCTCTTCGGGAGAGACGACGCGTACGTTCAATCCTGGCGCTCCTACCGACATCAGTCGACCATCTCCGCACCGGCTTTGATCACCTCGTCGATGCCGCCCTTCATGTAGAACGCCTGCTCGGGCAGGTGGTCCAACTCACCCTGAGCAACACGCTCGAAGGACTCAACGGTGTCATCCAAGCGAGTGTAGTTGCCCGGGATGCCCGTGAAGGTCTCGGCCACGTGGAATGGCTGCGACAGGAAGCGCTCGATCCGACGGGCGCGGTTGACCAACACCTTGTCCTCTTCGGTGAGCTCGTCCATTCCCAGAATCGCGATGATGTCCTGCAGGTCCTTGTAGCGCTGTAGGATCCGCTGCACTTCCATGGCGACGGCGTAGTGCCGGTCCCCGAGGAACTGCGGATCCAGAATGCGCGACGTGGAGTCGAGCGGGTCGACCGCGGGGTAGATGCCCTTCTCGGAGATCGCACGCGAGAGCACCGTCGTGGCGTCCAAGTGTGTGAACGCCGTCGCGGGCGCTGGGTCCGTCAGGTCGTCGGCAGGAACGTAGATCGCCTGCACCGAAGTGATGGATCCTTCGGTCGTCGAGGTGATGCGCTCCTGCAGCTCACCCATCTCGGTACCGAGCGTCGGCTGGTATCCCACAGCGGACGGCATGCGCCCGAGTAGTGCCGATACCTCAGAGCCCGCCTGTGTGAAGCGGAAGATGTTGTCGATGAAGAGCAGAACGTCCTGCTTCTCGACGTCGCGGAAGTACTCGGCGATGGTCAGGCCGCTCAGGCCCACCCGGAGCCGGGCTCCCGGAGGCTCGTTCATCTGGCCGTAGCAGAGTGCCGTGGAATCGATAACACCGGACTCTTTCATTTCCAGCCAGAGGTCGTTGCCCTCACGTGTCCGCTCACCCACTCCGCAGAACACGGAGCGACCGCCGTGCTCCATGGCGATGTTGTTGATGAGCTCCATGATGATGACCGTCTTACCAACACCGGCTCCGCCGAACAGGCCGGTCTTACCACCCTTTACGTACGGGGCGAGAAGGTCGATGACCTTGATGCCGGTCTCGAAGATCTCGGTCTTGGGCTCGAGTCGGTCGAACGCGGGGGACTCGCGGTGGATGGGCCAACGAACCACCTCACTACCGTCTTCACTGACGATCGGGCCCATCTCATCGACAGGCTCCCCGAGCACGTTCAGGATGCGGCCCAGAGCCGGAGCACCAACCGGTACGGAGATGGCCTGGCCGGTATCGACCACGTCCATTCCGCGCGTCACACCGTCCGTAGACGTCATCGAGACCGCTCGGACCATGCCGCGACCGATGTGCTGCTGGACCTCGGCGGTCAGGTTGACCTCGCGGCCTTCCTCGGACGACTTCACCTCGAGGGCGTTGTAGATATCCGGGAGTTTTTCCGGCTCGAACTCAACGTCCAACACCGGCCCGATGACCTGAATGACCTTCCCGATATTCGATTCTGACATAGTTCCTAATCCCTTGTCGAAGTAGCGTCGACCCTACTCGAGGGCTGCGGCGCCACCAACGATCTCGGCGATCTCCTGGGTGATTTTGCCCTGACGGGCCCGGTTGTATGTGCGTGTGAGGTGCTCGAGCACGTCACCGGCATTGTCGGTTGCACTCTTCATGGCCGTGCGCCGAGCACCCTGCTCGGCTGCGGCATTCCCCACCAACGCGCGGTACGCGGCGTTGCGGAGGTAAGCCGGAAGCAGCCGCTCTAGGAGCAACTCGGCCTTGGGGCTGAGGATGTAGTTGTCCAGCGATGCCGAGCCGCTAGTGGGCCGGATCGGCAGAAGCTCCTTCACACCCGGCGGCGTCGAAAGAGCCGACCTGAACTCGGAGCTGACCAGATGGACCGCATCCACACGGCCCTCTGCAAAGTCGTCCCTGACCCCGGCGATGACGGATTCTGCATCGTCCATCGTCGGGCTGTCGCTGATGCTCACATTGCTCGACGCGATCTCACGGCCACGGAAGCGGAAGTAGGCGATGCCCTTCTTGCCCACGATGTGGAGATCGGTTTCGATCCCCTCACCCTCGAGCCGCTCGAGGAGCAGACGAGTTTCCTTAATCAAATTAGCGTTGAAGCCACCAGCTAGCCCGCGGTTCGCCGTCATCAGTAGCACGGCAGCTCGCCTAACCTTTTCTGGGCTCCTGAGCAGCGGAAAGTGCTCCGCCAGCTCCGGTGCATATAGGCTGGCCACCACTCCAGACAACGCATCAGCATACGGGCCAGCGGCCCGCACACGGTCCGTCGCCTTCTTCAGCTTGGACGTGGCCACCAACTCCATCGTGCGCGTGATCTGTCGGGTGTTTTCTACCGACTTAATCCGGCGCTTGACGTCGCTATCGCCTGCCATGGTCTAGTTCCCCTCGACTCTCGGCCGGCTCAGGCCGACGCCCCAGCGGTGGCAGCTTCTTCGGCAGGAGCCTCAGCTTCGATATCGGCGGCGAATAACGCGTTGTACGCACCGATGGCGGCCACCAGCTTCTCAGTGACCTCGTCGGTGAGCTGCTCTCCCTCGCGAATGTCCTTGAGGACGTCGCCCTCTGAGGTTGCGAGGAACTCGTGGAAGCCGCGCTCCCATCGCTTGAGGTGCTTTACCTCGACCTCGTCCATGTGGCCCTGCGTAACGGCAAAGATGACGGCCACCTGATTTTCGACCGGCATCGGCTGGTACTGACCCTGCTTGAGCATCTCAACCGTACGCTCACCCCGCGCCAACTGACGCTGAGTCGTGGCATCGAGGTCGGAGCCAAACTGGGCAAAGGCCTCCAGTTCGCGGTATTGAGCCAAGTCGAGACGGAGACGACCGGCCACCTTCTTCATGGCCTTGATCTGCGCGGCGCCACCGACTCGTGACACCGAGATACCAACGTTTACGGCCGGTCGCACACCCGAGTAGAACAGGTTCGGCTCCAAATAGATCTGACCGTCGGTAATGGAGATCACGTTGGTCGGGATGTAGGCCGACACGTCGCCGGCCTGAGTTTCGATGATCGGAAGCGCCGTCATGGAACCGCCACCCTGATCGTCGGAGAGCTTGGCCGCCCGCTCCAAGAGCCGGGAATGGAGATAGAAGACGTCGCCCGGGAAAGCCTCGCGACCCGGGGGCCGCCTGAGGATCAGAGAAAGCTGCCGGTAGGCCGTAGCCTGCTTGGACAAGTCATCGAACACCACGAGCGTGTGCTTACCCTGCCACATGAAGTGCTCGGCAAGAGCGCAAGCGGCGTAAGGCGCGATGTACTGCATGGGCGCGGGATCGGAAGCGTTTGCGGCCACGACGATCGTGTAGTCCATCGCGCCGTGCTCACGAAGCGTCTCGACCACGCCGGCCACCTTACTGGCCCGCTGCCCGACCGCGCAGTAAACGCAGATGACGTCGGTGTCCTTCTGGTTGATGATCGTGTCGAGCGCGATAGCCGTCTTACCGGTGCCGCGGTCGCCGATGATCAGTTCGCGCTGCCCACGTCCGACCGGGATCATGGAGTCGATCGCCTTGAGTCCCGTTTGGAGGGGCTCACCGACCGGCTGGCGCATGACAATACCCGGAGCTACAACGTCGATCTGACGGTGGTCCTGAGACTCGATCGGGCCTTTTCCGTCGATCGGATCGCCAAGCGCGTTCACGACGCGCCCCACATAAGCTTCACCGACAGGAATGTCCAAGACACGACCGGTCCGGCGCACCTGGTCACCCTCATGGAGACTGGTCCAGTCTCCCATGATGACCGCACCGATGTTGTCCTCTTCGAGGTTCAACGCCAATGCAGTGACGGGCTCGTCGCTGTCGGCCGGCGTGATCTCCAACATCTCGCTGGCCATAGCCTTAGTGAGCCCGTAAATACGTGCGACACCATCTTTTACCTCGAGGACCTCACCTACTTCCTCAGCTTGGAGTCGCTCTCCATAGTTCTCGATTTCCGAGAGGAGGACGCCCTTTATCTCGCTCGCGCGCAGTCCCGATTCGTTAGCCATTTGCTAGTCCTGTGATGCCTTCGCGAAAGCCGGCACGGGCCGGCCCGATTGTATTCCTCATGCCTCCCCCACTTTGGGGAGGTCGGTCGTAAGCATCCTGTGCCGCAGGCCGTCGAGCCTACGCCGCAGGGATCCGTCGTAAATGGTGTCACCGGCCCGAACCACGACACCACCGAGAATGCCGGGCTTAACCCGAACGCTCGGAATCGCCTCACGGCCGAGAAGTTTGGAGAGCCGCTGCTGCAGCTCCGCCAAGGACGCCTCGTCCATCTTGCGGGCCAACGTGACCTCGACCCTAATTCGGCCGAGACGCTCATCCACCAGGGAGTTGAACTCCTGGGCAATTTCACCGATCAGGCGCTGCCGCCTCTTGTCGATGGTCACGAGCAAGAAATTGATCAGTGCCACCGGAAGGACGTCGGCAAAGACACTCCGCACGACCTCCTTCTTCTGGCCCGCCGCAATCCGCGGCGTCTCCATGAACATCTTGAAGCTGGGGTTCTCGTCCAGAAGACGAGCTACCACGTCCAGGCCGTCTCCGTACACCTCGACGCCTTCATGTCGCTCTGCTACCTCGACCAAGGTCTCGGCGTAGCTACGGGCGACGGTCTCGTCTCTCACGCCTGGGCTCCGTCGCCAGAACCGGTGAGATCATCGATATACCCCATGACCAATGCACGGTCCGAGGAGTCGTCGAGGTTTGCCTGCATGAGCTTGGCCGCTGCGGCCAGCGCCAGATCGACGGACTCTTTGCGCAGCGCCTCGATTGCAGCGTCCTTCTCACGCTCAATGGACTCCCGGGCCCGCTCGATGAGAGCCTGCCCTTCAGCCCTGGCCTTCTCTTCGATGTCCTGCCGAACTTTCTCGCCCGCCTCTTTGCCTCCGGCGATCAACTGCTGCTGCTGACGGCGTGCTTCGGCCATCTGCTGCTTGTGCTCAGCGAGTAGCTTGGCGGCTTCTTCCCTCTCGTGCGCGGCCTTGTCCAGGGTGTCCTGGATGCCGCTCTCGCGCGCGTCGACCGCTGCGAGCACCGGCCCCCATGCAAACTTCCATAGGATGCCGAGCAACGACAGAAAGACTAGTGTGGTCCAGACTGAAAGTCCGAGGTTTAAGTCGAACATGCCTACTCCTTATGACTCATTAGGTTCTGCAAAGTCCTCAAGTGGCTCGACCACACCCGAAGCGCTCACCGAGCGCAGAGGTGCGGCCCAAACCGAGATTAGAACTTCAGGAACGCGATTCCGAGTCCGAAGAGTGCGGCACCCTCAATGAGGGCGGCGAAGATGATCGCGGCCGTCTGGATCTGAGCAGTGGCTTCAGGCTGACGTGCGATACCGGATGCGGCTGCGGCACCAATGGGGCCAATCCCCAGGCCGGCACCGATCACGGCACCACCGATGGCCAGTCCGGCCCCGATGTAACCCGGTCCACTGTTGGCGGCTTCCTGAACAGCGGTAAGCAAGAAGTGCATCGTTTGTCCTTTGTGGTAGTGACTACTTAGT